>ENA-OQCE01000006-OQCE01000006.1-human-gut-metagenome-genome-assembly--contig:-NODE-6-length-89015-cov-3.028992_pt1 | contig 89015 bp, 88 predicted proteins | sample MGYA00242495_ERZ504572 | MGnify/ENA primary metagenome ERZ504572 (study PRJEB26092, sample SAMD00036228) | human gut metagenome | host: Homo sapiens | study: EMG produced TPA metagenomics assembly of the... | reverse complement strand
GATGATGATTAACATTTATAGATATAAAAGTATATTGAAATGAGAAAGATTTTAATTTTTTTTAGGACTATTGTTTGTTATGTTGAGTAACATTTATGCTCAAAAAGGCAGACAAGCGATTGGATTCGGATTGAGTTATGGGACAGAAATTGAAAGTATTGGTTTAGGGTTGAAATACCAATATAACATAACTAACCCCATACGTCTCGAACCGTCTTTGAATTATTTTATAGAAAATGACAATGTTAGTATGTTGGACGTGAATATGAATCTTCATTACTTATGTCCTGTGGGGAGGAGTGTCAAATTATATCCTTTATTTGGTTTTACATTTTCCAATTGGATGTTTGATTTGGGCGATGGATTTGATATAGATGTGGATGGAGATCATATTCATATTGACAAGGACGATGACCATCATAATGAATGTAGAGTAGGAGTGAATATTGGTGGTGGAGCCGATTTTGTGTTGACAAATAATTGGATTATGAATTTCGAATTGCGATATCAGTTAGTTAGTGATTTTGATCAAGCTGTTTTTAATTTGGGATTTGCTTATCGATTTTAATTTACTCCTTAATTAAGGAACTATAAAAGGAAATTTGTCAGAATTCACAGGATGCGATTCCGGATCAAGCCCAAATCGCATCCAATATTCTTTCTTTCACCTGCGAGATGAAATCTATTTATGAATAAAAACCGTATCTTTGCGCAGAATTATATGTCGATATCCAAAAATAAGATATGAAGAGAGTTTTCTGCCCCAAGTGTGATAATCAGTTAGCGTTTGACGAAACGAAATATCCGGAAGGTAAAGTGTTGGCGTTCGTATGCCCGCAATGTGGTTCTCAGTTTAAGATCAAGTTAGGACGAAAAATAGTCCGTACCGAATCGGGACAGGAAAAAGAGGTGAAGGAACCTGACTTCTCCTGCGGCTATATTACGGTAATCGAAAATGTCTTTGGATTCAAACAGGAACTTCCACTTGTAATGGGCGATAACGTGATCGGCCGCCGCAATAAAGATACTGACGGGGTCGATGTCCCCATCATCACGAGCGATCCTAGCATGGGGCGTAAACATTGTGTGATCAATGTGAAAGAAGATAAGGAAGGAAAGCTCATTTATACATTGCGCGATTTCCCGAGTCTTACCGGAACATTTCTGTGCAGCGTACTTGTCGGAAAGAAAGAACAGGTGCGGGTTGGAGAAGGCGCCATTGTAACGATCGGTGCTACCACCTTTATTCTTCATGTACCGGGAGGGGAGGAAGAGTAGCCTTTTCTATTTGAACTTAGATACTGTCCGGAGTGAAACTGACCTCTACATCAAGGCGATAAGGGAGATAGGGAAATTGGCGTAGGTTTCGGGAGAGATGGATGCAAAAATCCTTTTCGACTCCGGGGGCAGTAAACTAAGCTAAAGAATCATTATTCATGCTTTTGTATTCGACTTCGAATATAAAACAACTCATATCGGGTTTGGCTCACGCCTTTTACATAAAGAACTACAAATATACTAAACGAAGTTTCATAAATTATGGTCAAATAGACCTTAAAAGGCTATCAGTTAGTCTGTAATCTTGGCGTTGTATTAAAATGTAAGTGTTAAATCGGATATTTCGAACAATCTTTCTGACAGATCTCTTTTTTATATGTACTTTTGTAATCGAAAGAGGCAATGAGGTTAATTAATGGAACAGAACAAGGTACAGGCACTACGGGGATCACTTTCCGTATACTGGTCGCTTTGAGCATATGTCACTGCTTGAATGACACATTACAGTCCGTTATCTCGGCTGTTTATCCACTATTTAAGGAAGATTTAGGGTTGAGCTTTGCCCAGATCGGGTTGATAACGCTTGTCTACCAGTCGGCTGCATCCGTATGTCAGCCGTTGACTGGACTTTTTTTTGACAAATGGCCCTCGGCATGGTCGTTGCCGACAGGATGAGTTTTACGCTTGTGGGGTTGTTGAGCTTGGCTTTTGCCAATACGCTGCCATTAGTCCTTTGTTCGGTGGCATTGGTAGGGATCGGCTCGTCGGTCTTCCATCCGGAGGCCTCCCGGTTGACTTCACTCGCATCGGGTGGAAAGCGAGGATTGGCGCAATCGTTGTTCCAGGTCGGAGGAACTTGGAGGATCGTTGGGACCGTTGCTTGCAGCCGTTTTTGTCGCCCCCTACGGGCGGAGGCATATCGCCTTGTTTACGATCCTGGCTTTTACTGCGATTATGGTGATGATCCTGTTGGGCATTGGTATAAAAGTTTCCTGCTCCGGTTGAGGAAAGCGGAAGGAGAAACGCTTAAGACGAGTGTCAGCAGACCACTCCCGATGGGAAAGACCGTATTCTCGATAGCGATCCTGTTGATCCTAATCTTCTCCAAATATATTTATATGGCGAGTTTGAATAGCTATTACACCTTTTACCTGATTCATAAGTTCGGGGTCAGTGTGCAAGCTTCTCAACTTTATCTCTTTGTTTTCCTGATTGCGACGGCAATTGGAACGCTGTTAGGCGGACCGATCGGTGACCGGGTAGGACGGAAGTACGTGATCTGGGCTTCTATCTTAGGGGCAGCCCCGTTTACACTAATCATGCCTCACGTGGAAAACCTATATCTGACGACGGTTCTCAGCTTCTGTGTCGGCTTGACCTTGTCGTCGGCTTTCCCGGCTATTCTAGTGTATGCACAGGAATTATTACCGTATAAATTAGGTCTGATCTCCGGTCTTTTTTTTCGGTTTTGCCTTTGGGGTAGCGGGGATTGCATCGGCTGTGTTGGGGGAATATGGCTGATCGGTATGGCATAGAGGCGGTTTATAACGTATGTGGCTATATGCCCTTATCGGATTGGTCACGTGGTTCTTGCCTGACCTTAAGAAGAAACGGTAGTAGCTGGGGAACAATAAAGGCGATCGCCTTGTTATAAGTCATAAAATTCGCACAAACTAAATTTAGACACATTTATGATTTGTAACTTTACTCACTTCAGCATCGCCCTGCTGTGGTTTCTTCCTGCCTTTTCCTCTGCCCAGACAGAGCCGATGGATTTGTCGCTGGAGCAATCTCTTACGCTCTTGCGAAGCGAGAACAAAAGCCTCAGGATTGCCGGGAAGGAAGTGGAGCTGGCGAAGAATGAACACCAGAAGCTCAATGCTTTTTGGTATCCCACTATCAGTGCTGCGGGAGCTTATGTGCATATGTCAAACCCGATCGAGGTACGCCAATCCCTGAACCAGTTCACCGATCCGGCGAAAGAATATGTCCATTCCATCCTGCCCAACGACCAGTTTATCTCATCACTTCTCGATAAGATCGGACAAAACACATTGACGTTGCCGCTCATCTCGCAAAATGTCACGTCGATCGATGCAAACTTGACCTGGCCCATTTTTACTGGCGGCAAGCGCATCTATGCTGGCAAGATCGGCAAGAAACTTGTCTCCGTTGCCGAAGTCAACCGCGAACAGGTAAGCGCGAACCAACAGGCTTTGCTGATCGAAAGTTATTTTGGCTTACGTCTCGGCCAGCGGGTTGTCGAGGTCAAGACGGAAACTTACAACTCCCTGAAAATCCATTACGACCAGGCTTTGAAGTTAGAGCAACAAGGGATGATCAACCGGGCTGAGCGTCTTGTAGCCCAGGTAAGCATGGAAGAGGCGAAGCGCGAACTCGAATCCGCCCGGAAAGACCTCGAAGTCGCCAGTCAGGCACTCAAGAGCTTGATCAACATAGGAGAAGAACAGGTGATCCGCACGACGACTTCCCTTTTTATCAACGAGAGTATCCCCTCGGCCAACTATTTCAAGGAGATGATCCCTTTTAACAATTACTTGGTCAACCAACTGAAGCTACAGGAAAATATCGCCGGCGACCAGTTGAAGATCGGTCGTTCAGGTTATCTCCCCAATATCGCCCTGATCGGCAAGCAGACTCTCTATGCGGATGGAGTCGACAAATATCTCATGCCGCGCACGATGATCGGGGTTGGCTTTACCTGGAACATTTTCGACGGACTCGACCGGGAAAAACGTATCCGGCAGGCACGTCTGACCAGTCAGTCGTTAGCCATCGGGAAAGAGAAAGCCGTGACCGATTTGCAGGTAGGAGTCGATAAGTTCTACTCCCAGATGCAGAATGCGATGGACAATGTCAAGGCGTTAAATACTACGCTTGAGATGAGCAACGAACTGGTTCGTATCCGCGAGAAATCCTTCAAGGAAGGAATGGCGACCTCGTCGGATGTGGTAGACGCTGAGGTGGTGCTCTCGAAGGTGAAGACCGCCTTCTTGCTCGCCTACTACCAATACGATGTGGCGCTTGCCAATCTCCTGTCCATTTGTGGTATTCCCGAAGCTTTCCACCAATACCGGATGGACGGTAAAACAGAGATCTTATAAACATAAAACCGTATAATCATGGACAAATCGAAGAAATATCTGGCGATCTCCTTTATAGTAGTGCTGATTGCCGTAATCATCCTGTCTTTCGTGGGTATGTTCTTGTTGAAGGATAAACCTGTGATCTTGCAGGGACAAATCGAAGCAACCGAGATACGTATCTCCGGAAAACTGCCTGGCCGTATCGATACATTCCTAGTAAAGGAAGGACAGAATGTAAAGGCCGGAGACACCCTTGTTGTCATCAACAGCCCTGAAGCGCTTGCCAAATACCAGCAAGTGAACGCTCTCGAAAGTATCGCCCGTTTCCAAAACCAGAAGGTAGACGGGGGAACGCGCAAGCAGATCATTGCCACTGTCCAGCAGCTTTGGAACAAATCGAAGTCGGACCTCGAACTGGCAAAGACCACCTACAACCGTATTGAAGTCCTGTATAGGGACAGCGTTGTTTCTTCGCAACGGCGAGACGAAGTGAAAGCTTTATATGATGCTGCCGTAGCCGGTGAACGGGCGGCCTGGAACCAATACCAGATGGCGCTCGACGGCGCCCAAATACAGGATAGAGAGAGTGCCCGCTCTTTGGTGAACGCAGCTAAAGGCACGGTCGAAGAGGTTGCAGCCCTTTTGCAGGACGCCCGCTTGACAGCCCCGGAATCCGGCCAGATATCGACAATCTTCCCGAAAGGAGAGCTGGTAGGAGCAGGGATGCCTATCATGAACTTGATCGTGCTTGACGACGTGCATATCGTACTGAATGTCCGTGAAGACCGCCTGCCGTTCTTTCCGATGGGAGGGACGTTTGTTGCCGATATCCCGGCTATTGACAAGAAGAACATCGAATTCAAGATCAATTATGTCAGCCCCTTAGGTAGTTTTGCTACTTGGAAATCGACTAAGCAGACGGGCAGCTACGATCTTCGTACGTTCGAGGTACATGCTCTGCCTGTAAGAAAGGTGGAAGCTGCGCCCTGGAATGTCGGTATTGGTTGAATTGACAATGGATAATTGATAATGAACAATTTTAAGAATAGTGTGATGAATTGTCAATTTGTTCGGGTTTTTCGAAGAGAACTTGTACGGATGGTCTCGAGACGTCTCTATTTCGGGGTGTGCGTCGTGCTGCCACTGTTCTGTATCTTCTTCATGTCCACTATCTTCGGAAACGGACAGATGGAGAACATACCCGTCGGTGTCGTCGATGAAGACAATACCTCCATGTCGAGGGAAGTCGTGCGGACTGTCGAAGCCGTTCCCACTTTCAAGGTTACACACCGCTATGTCGACGAGACGGCAGCCCGGTGTGCTACCCAATCGAAAGAGATATACGGCTACCTCGTGATCCCCACCGGCTTCACGGCTGATGCTATAGCTGGACGGCAGGCGACGCTTGCTACTACTACCATTATGCTCTTCTGAGCGTAGGCGGTGAGGTGCGCGGCGCTTTCGAAGCGTCCTTCGTCAACTTTCGATGGCTCCGGTCGTAATGCAAGCCACCGCCTTGGGTATCGGGGAGGAGCGGGTTGCCACCTTTCTGCTCCCCGTCAAGGCGAGCAGTCATCCTCTGTTCAATCCCGATCTGGACTATTCGGTCTACTTGAGCAATCCTTTCTTCTTTATCCTTTTCCAGGTCATTATCCTGCTGACAACGGTCTATGTTATTGGTGGTGAGGTCAAGTTCGGGACAGGGGCGGAGTGGCTCTCAACAGCAGGCGGCAATATCCTGACGGCGGTAGTGGGAAAGCTGTTGCCCTATACCGTTATCTTTAGCCTGATGAGCATATTGGCGAACTACGTCATGTTCGGCCTTATGCACATACCGTTCTCATGCGGTTTCTGGCCGCTCAACCTAACGGCGATCTTGTTTGTCGTCTCGACACAAGCGTTGGCGGTCTTCATCTTTTCCGTTTTTCCCGTGCTTAGTATCATTATCAGTATCGTGTCGATGGTCGGTTCGCTTGGTGCAACGCTGTCAGGGGTGACTTTTCCCGTGCCCTCGATGTACGCTCCGGTGTATTATGCCTCCTACTTGTTCCCTGTTCGCCACTTCACTGAGATATACCAGAACTTGCTTTATGGGGATTACGGCTTTGCTTGGACTTGGATGAATTACGTTGCGCTGCTCTGCTTCCTTCTTCCTGCGCTGCTGATGTTGCCTCGTCTGAAGAAAGCGATTGTGAACGAAGAGATGTGGAGGCATCTCGTCTCTTAAAAAAAGAAATATGAATATGAAGGTAATATCTGTTATACACGATGAGTTCAAAACGATTGCCGGCAGCTATGCCATCCTGCTTGTACTGATGGGCGGCATCTTTGTTTACGGCTTGCTTTACAATTATATGTACGCTCCCGACTTGGTCCGTAAAGTTCCGGTTGCCGTTGTCGATCATTCTCATAGTGAACTGAGCCGCCACTATGTCCGCCTGCTTGACGCTACCCCGCAGGTCAATGTCGTGACTACGGCTACCGGTTATCCGGAAGCCCAGGATATGATGAAGTCGGGCAGGGTGGCTGGTATTCTCTATCTGCCGGATGACTTCGAAGATCGTGTTGCCCGTGGTGAAGAGTCTGTTTTCATCATGTACGAGACGACAAGTGCTTTCCTTTACTACCTTGCCATGCAGGAAGCTTCGGCCGCCTCCATGTTGGCGCTGAACGATGACTACCGGCCGGAGATGTTGGTATTCCTGCCTAAGGAGGCTACCACGAAGCTAGCCTCTGCCCAGGCAGTCGAGGTGGTCGGGACTGCCCTCTACAACCCGACTGAGGGTTATGGAACTTACCTGATTCCTTCGGTTCTGGTCGTGATCATCTTCCAGACGTTGATGATGGTGATCGCTATGATTAGTGGCGACGAACGGTATAGCGGCTTGATTGTCCGTTTTGCCGGCAATCCTGTGAACCTCTCTTTGGAACGGATGGCGCAGGTTGTGATCGGCAAGACATTTGTCTATGGTATGTTGTATGCGGTTTTCGCTTTGTTCCTATTAGGTTGATCCCCTTGATGTTCGGCCTCCCAGATATCGGCAACCCGCTATATGTCATTATGCTGATGATTCCTTTCTTGTTGGCGACTAGTTTTTTCGGGCTTACGGCGTCCCTGTTCTTTACGGACTCCGATGCGCCGCTTCTGATGATCGCCTTCTTTTCTGTCGGCCTCATCTTTCTTTCCGGTGTCTCATACCCGATGGAACTGATGCCTTGGTATTGGAAATTGGTGCATTATCTCATCCCGGCAGCCCGGCGACAATGGCTATGTCAAGCTGAACTCGATGGGGGCTTCGATGAGCGAGATACACCCCGAATATATTACCTTGTGGGTACAGTGTGCATTTTATTTTGTGACGGCATGTTTGGTTTATAGGTATAATATCCGGAAAGCGATGGCAAAAAGTGCTTCTCTGGCAATAACTGATGACTTTTCATCCCATAAGTCATAGCTTTTGTTGTCACCTTTTGCTTGTACCTTTTGTTTCATAAAGGTTTAAGAGATGAAGGTAAGCTCATGTCCTCCTTCACTCTTACGAATTACCTTCACCTTCCATAAGCCTTGTTAAACAAAGCATATGATTAGAAGGTGAATGGTAAACCATAAAGTTGTCGAAAACATTTATTCAAAAGTAGTCGTGAGTCGTTTTATTAGGTTTCCTGTCCCTTGGAAGATAGCCTAAAGGTGAAAAAATATAGCCTATGACCTATACGAGGACAGGCTATAGGGAGATGATAAAAAGGGTATAGGCTTTTCGGAAATAGCCTATACCCTTTTGAGAATGCTGCCGACAGTTTGTTTTATGAAAAACAAAATATAACACCCGTAAAGCATAGTGTTATCTTTATGAGTTAGGTAGTTAATGCATAGCGTTATGACCTGCCAAGTCTCTCTTGGTGTAAAGTTATTCTTCAATTTCCATCTCATCCAACAAATATCCCGCTCCGGCATATTTGTCCATGATGAAGAGAACGTAGCGGATGTCGACAATGATACTGCGTTGGTAATCGGGGAGATATTGGATGTCGCCGCCGACTCCTTCCCAATTGCGGTCGAAATTGATACCGATCAATTCACCGTCTGCATTCATCACAGGGCTACCGGAGTTCCCACCGGTCGAATGGGTGGTTGTGCTGAAGGCAACTGGCATTTTTCCGTCGGAAGTTTTGTAGCGTCCGAAATCTTTGGCAGCATACAGTTCTTTCAGGCGGGTTGGTACTACGAATTCCCAGTTGGTGGAATCTTCTTTTTCCATCACTCCGTCCAGTGTTGTCTGATGGCCATAGTAGTCGCAGTCGCGCGGGCTGTACCCTTTTACCTGTCCGTAGGTGAGGCGCAGGGTAAAGTTGGCGTCGGGAAAATTGGCACGATCGCCGTACATGGCCAGCAAACCTTTTACATAACTACGGTGAGCCATTGCATACCCATCTTCAAATCCTTTTAACGCATTCTTCAGATTGGCTTCTTCTGCACGGACAGACTTGGCAAAAAGAATCATCGGGTCGTTTTCCAGTGCTTTGACAGACGGACGAGAGAGGAATTTATTGAAATTATCCTCACTGCCGAAGATGGATTTCTCGAACAGATAGTCGACGAATCGGTCTGTGTCTCCTTTGAACTTCTTGTCGATTAATTCGAAATAGGTCGGTTGCGCTTTCGGATCGACTTGGCTGCGGTACTCTTTCAGCATCACTTTGGCGATTTTCTTATCTACGTCGGCCGAGTAATTGCTGTTGGCAAATCCATGATAAGCCCGTTCCAACAGCCGGAGTTGTTCCTGTCTGGCTTTTTTGTCTTTCCCTTTCAAGGCTTCTATGACCATATCCATTTGGGTTGGCACACTTGTAAATTCAATTCCTCGCAGGATCGCTTCATCCAACATCCAACTGCGGAAACGTAGGTCTTTACGGTCCGATACGATCTGTTCGATCGCCATCAGGGCATCGGGGTAGCTCGGTTCGCACATTTTGTTGGACCAGGCAATCAGTTTGTCCTGTTCCTCCTTTTTCATTTGTTCGAAATTACGTTTTTTTATGGCCCAGTTGCTACCGATCGCATTTTTGTAAGCATTCGTTGAGCCTGCATATTTGCTGGCATACTGAATCCGGACAGCTGGATCTTTCAACATCTCGTCCAACATAACTTTCTGGCGCAAGTCACGGATGTGGATACGGATCGTGTTGTCAATATCACGGCGTTCCGCCACTTCCCAGGAAGTATAATATTTATTGGTACGGCCGGGAAATCCCATCATCATGGCATAGTCATTTTCCTGGACGCCTTTCAATGAGATCTTGAACCAGCGTTTCGGACGAAGCGGGACATTCTTGTCAGAGTAAGGAGCCGGATTGCCGTTCGCATCGGCATAGACACGGAAAACGGAGAAGTCGCCTGTATGGCGCGGCCACATCCAATTGTCGGTATCTGCGCCGAACTTTCCGATCGATGAGGGAGGAGCTCCTACCAGGCGGATATCGGAATAGATTTTCTTTGTGAACATGAAATACTGGTTACCGCCATAGAACGCCTTTATCTCAACTTCTGTGCCTGGATTGTCCTGCAGGAACTTTTCTCCGACTTTTGCTTTTGCCAGTCCGTTCAGAAATTTCGGAGATAGGAAGTTCATGCTGTTAGGATCGGTATCTTTTTTCAGTTCCTTTTTCACATAGTCGGTCACGTCTTCTATTTTATCGATGAAAGTGACGGTCATGCCGGGGTTCGGAAGTTCCTGATCGCGCGACATGGCCCAGAAGCCGTCTGTCAGGTAGTCATGTTCCAGCGTGCTGTGGCGCTGGATGCAACCGTAGCCGCAATGATGGTTGGTCAGGAGCAATCCTTCCGGCGAAACGATCTCGCCCGTACAACCGCCTCCGAAAATGACGACGGCATCTTTCAAGGAAGCTGAGTCGGGGCTATAGATATCATAATCCTGCAATTTAAGTCCCAAAGCTTGCATTTCTGGGAATCTTTGTCCTTTCAGTAGAGGCAGCAGCCACATACCTTCATCGGCTGCTACCGGTAGCGACAGGATGGCTGCCGCGAGGGAGATGATGAGTTTGTTCATTGATTTATAATTTGTGATTTATAAATTATGATTTCAGGTTTATGACTTTATCGTCTTCATAAATCTGAAATCATAAATCTTACCATTGTTTGTACGGATATTTTGTCAGCATCGAGTTGTAGTAACGACGATCTCCGCTGACCTCGTGTCCGACCCAGTCCGGCCGTTCAAAAGGTTCGTCTTCAGAAGCCAATTCGATTTCCGCTAAGATCAGTCCTTCGTTGTCGCCGTGGAAGACGTCGACTTCCCAGGTGTGTTTCCCGACAGGGACCAGATTGCGTACTTTGTCGATAATACCGGGTTCGCAGAGTTTCAACAGTTCTTCCGCATCCGCGGGTGGTATCTTCTGCTCGAACTCGTAGCGGCTCAACCCATTCTCGTCCGATGCACCTTTGATCGTGAGGAATCCTTCTTCCCCCCGGATGCGTATCCGTACCGTCCGTCCGGGTTGTGAGCAGATATATCCCTGCATGATACGTTCGGATTTGGAAACCTGTTTGCTGAAATCCCCTTTTACCAGAAATTTCCTTTCAATTTCAATCGCCATGATCATTTGATTGTTACCATCGTTGCCCCGAAGCCGTATTCACGGAAAGAGGCATCCTGGTAATAATATTGTTTGTATTTTGTTTTCAGTTCTTTCTCGATTGCTTTGCGCAGTACCCCGTCACCTTTACCGTGGATGAAGACGATTTTCTGTCCTTTGTTGGCGGCATATTTGGCGAGCACTTCATGGAATTTCTCCAACTGGTAATCCAGCATATCCGCATTACTCAGCCCGTTGGTGTTGTCCAGCAGTTCGGTGATATGCAGGTCCACTTCCAGAATTGAGCTGTCGGTTACTTTCTTCTTGACGATCGTTTGGGGGACACGGCGGTCTTCGTGCACCTTCTGCTGCATGGCTTGCTGGAGTTCGGCAGCAGAGATCAGTAATTCTTTTTCGGGGATGTCCTGGCGTACGATTGGGTATACCATTGCATCTTCATCGAAAAAATCATTTTCCATGAAGCAGTGTTGTTTGTAAAATTTGACCGTATCGAGATGGAGTTCTACCGAAATGGCATTCTTCAATGAATAAGGTTTGTCTTTTTTGAAAGCGATCAGTTGTACGCAAATACGTTCCAAGTCGTTCAACTCTTCTTTACCGAATTCTTCCAGGAAGATCTGTGTATTCGGCTCCACAATGCCGTTATAGCGGCTGATCCAGCTATTGTTCTGGCGATTCATATAGTTGAAAAACAGATAGTAATTGCTGTCATTGATAAAATAGGTTTCATAGCCGCTTCCCTGTATCACTTTGGCAGGCTCTATCGGGAGGTAAGCCAAATAGATGTTCAGCCGTTCGCCTTCTATGGTTTCCGTTACCTTTTCTACTTCGGGTTGAGGTTCCGGTTTCTTAGGTTGCGGGACAGCAGCCTGTGTCACGGAAGGCAGCGGTGAGCGTCGGGAGCTGTGTACCTGCATCTCGCTGTCTCCTACGACTACACATTCGCGGATCAATGCCGGTACTTCGAATCCGTCTTCATCTTCCACCAAAACTTGATCTTTCCCTTTGAAACTACGAACGACACCTCCACCGGTGCTGTTCAGGAAGCGCACTTTGTCTCCTACTTTTATGTTACTCATCATTCTATTTACTTTTGTTATTTGCTACAAAAGTAGTAAATCCTGAAGAGTAATACCTGTTCTTGTTGATATTTTCTGGTGAATGCACTTGCCGACTAAAAGTTTCATCTTATGAAACGGTTTGGAACTTCAAGAGCCACTTATAAAGCAGAAAGGGTTTTTGACTATTCGTATTTATTTTTTGAGTTCTTTCGGGATATTGATCTCCATGCAATATGAAAACGGATAGTTTTTTCCCTGCTTTCTCTTCTCGGTTATTCCGTAAATGGTTTGGCATACTGGATCATGCCTTGTACGTCTTTAAGGCTTTTCGGACGCAATTCGATTGCCATGCAATATTCGTGGGGAACATCGAAAGGAAATTCGATGCCGGAGTCTATGGCTTGTTTATAGCCGAATCTCGGATAGTAGTCCTTATGTCCTAGTAAGACGACAGAACCGTATCCCAGTTCGGTGGCTCGTTTGTGTGCTTCACGGATCAAGGCTGATCCGATCCCCCGATTTGATATTCAGGGAGAACTGAAACGGGAGCTAACCCTAAAGAGGTGACGGATTTGTTTTCTGAAACGATTTCGACTTTTGTCATCAGGATATGGCCGATAATTTCTTCGTCAACCTCGGCAACCAATGAAAGCTCTGGGATAAAAGCGTCTGTTTGACGTAGTTGATCTACTAAAAAAGGTTCGTTATGGTCGCTGTCTTCCATATCTCTGAAAGCGAGTTCTACTACTTTATGAACTGCTTCATAGTCTTTTATCTGTTCTTGTCTGATATTGAAATCCATCGGTTTATATCTTTAGGTTTATAATTTTCTGCTAAGATAAGAAGAATACGACAAAATGTCAATAAATTTGTACTTTTGCAATCCGGTTCGATTAAAAGAGCCTGTAATAGTAAAAGTCATGACAACAAAGACGCAACAGATACGCATCGAAGATTTTGATTATCCGCTGCCTGACGAGCGGATCGCCAAGTTCCCGTTACCCAAACGGGATGAATCGAAGCTCTTATTATATAAAGAAGGAAAAGTCAGCGAGAGTATATTCAAGCATATTACGGATTATTTGCCGGAGGGTTCTCTGATGGTATTCAATAATACACGGGTGATCCAGGCACGTCTTCTGTTTCAGAAAGAGACAGGGGCGAAGATCGAGATTTTCTGTCTGGAGCCGGTCGAGCCGCATGATTATGCTTTGGTTTTTCAACAGACTGAATGTTGCCGCTGGACTTGTTTGGTCGGCAATCTGAAGAAATGGAAAGAAGGACTTTTGAAGAAGGAGGTGCAGCTCGACGGTGAGACTGTTATACTGAAAGCGGAAAAATTGCAGACCTGCGGGGACAGCTACCTCATCGAGTTTACGTGGGATCATCCGACTTGTACGTTTGCTGATCTGTTAGATGCAGCGGGCGTATTGCCGATTCCTCCTTATTTGAATCGCGAAACTGAGAAAAGCGATTTGCAGACCTACCAGACGGTTTACTCCAAGATAAAAGGTTCGGTGGCCGCCCCGACAGCGGGTTTGCATTTTACACCGGAAGTTCTGGCTGCTATCGATGCTCAGGGAATCGGACGGGAAGAACTGACGCTCCATGTCGGAGCCGGGACGTTCAAACCCGTGAAAAGCGAGACGATCGAAGGGCATGAGATGCATACCGAATTTATTTCGGTGCGCCGGAGTTCGATCGAACGGATCAAGAATAACCTCGGTAAGATTATTGCGGTCGGCACGACTTCGGTCCGTACGCTTGAAAGCCTCTATTATATGGGTGTCACGTTGGCTTCGAATCCGGATGCCACAGCCGATGAACTGATCGTCAAACAATGGATGCCTTACGAAGAGACGAATAACAGGTTAACAGCTGATGAAGCTTTGCAAAATATTTTGGATTATCTAGACCGACACCAGGCGGACAAGTTGGTGACGGCTACCCGGATCATTATCGCTCCAGGCTATGAGTTCAAGATCGTACGTGGTATTGTGACCAATTTCCATCAGCCGAAAAGCACGTTGTTGTTGCTGATATCCGCTTTTGTGAAAGGGGATTGGAAAAATATTTATGATTATGCCTTAAGGCATGATTTCCGTTTTTTGAGTTACGGGGACAGCTCGCTGTTGTTGTAATGATCATACAATAAATAGTACATAATCCTGTTTATATAAAACATAGATTATAGCAAATGAGACAATTTACCCCATATTTGTTCCTGTTGTTGGCTGCGTCTTTTCTGTATTCCTGTAAATCAGCGAAGTTGAGCGATGCGGAAGAGAAGCAGCGTATCGGCGAATATTTTGAAGCGGCGGCCATTTACCGGAAAGTATATACGAAGACTCCTCCTGCCAAGCGAGACTTGCGTGGATATATCGCTTTCAGGATGGCAGAGTGTAACCGTCTGATCAACAATACACCGCGTGCGACCAGTGCTTATATGAACGCGCTCAGGTATAAGTATCCGGACAGTATCGTGAATCTTCGCTTGGGACAGATGTACCAGAAGAGCGGACGTTATGGAGAAGCAGTCAAATATTACAACGACTACCTGCTGGCGGAACCGGGCAGCGTATTGGCCTTTAACGGCGTGACCGGTTGCGAGGAGGCCGTGAAATGGAAACAGTCGCCGACCCGCTATACGGTGAAGCGGATGGACAAGTTTAACTCCCGCCGTTCCGAATTCAGTCCGATGTTGTACGGTGAAAAGTACGATCAACTGTATTTTGCTTCTACCCGTACCCCGAAAGGAGCCGGGAAAGATAAGGAAGAAACGAATAGTGCCATCACCGGACAGCGTAACAACGATTTATTTCTGGTAAAGCAGGACGAGAATGGAGCTTGGTTGCTCCGGTCGAACTCGAAGACGAGGTGAATACCGAGTTTGACGAGGGAACGCCTTCTTTTTCCAAAGACGGGAATACGATGTATTACACCTATTGCGCACAGGATCCGGAAGGGCCGCGTACTTCTGAAATCTATATATCTTCCCGCAGCAGTGCCAAATGGGGAAAAGGAACCAGGGCGAATATCGTAAAAGATCGGTGACGGCTCTCGGCCACCCTTCGATATCGCCGGACGGCAAGTATCTGTATTTTGTGTCGGATGCCGTAGGTGGTTATGGAGGCAAAGACCTGTTTCGGGCGCGTGTCGTGGGCAGTGACTTCGGACCGATGGAAAATCTGGGGCCTGATATTAATACGCCTGGTGATGAGATGTTTCCTTATGTGCGGGATTCCGTAACGCTTTATTTTGCTTCCGATGGACATCCGGGAATGGGTGGGTTGGATATTTTCAAAGCAACCTTGGACAGCACGGGCAAGTGGAATGTCGAGAATATGAAGGCGCCGATCAACTCGTCCGGCGATGATTTCGGTATCACGTTTGCCGGAAATAAAGAAAGTGGCTTTTTTAGTTCCAATCGCAATGATGCGCGTGGATATGACCATTTGTATTCTTTCGAATTGCCGGTTATCACTATCTTTATCGAAGGTATCGTGTCGGATGTGGACGAGAACCCGATAGAAGATGCTACGGTCCGTATTGTCGGAAGGGATGGTTTGAACGAAAAAGTTTTGGCAAAGAAAGACGGTAAGTACAGGGTTGAACTGGAACGTGATATCCGCTATGTGATGATGGCAAGCGCACGTGGATACTTGAATCAGAATTTTGAGTTGAAAACAGGGCCGGAGGAGAAGAACGAAACATATATCGTGGACTTTTTCCTTTCCCCGATCAGTAAACCTGTCGTGATCGAAAATATTTTCTATGATTTCGACAAGGCGACTTTGCGTCCGGAATCGAAGAAAGCGTTGGATGAAATGATTAAGATGCTGAACGACAATCCGAATGTAACGATCGAGTTAGGAGCGCATACTGACCGGAAAGGTTCGGAGCAGTACAACGAACGGTTGGCGCAGCGGCGAGCACAGTCGGTTGTCGACTATCTGATTGCCGGAGGAATTGCCCAAGACCGACTTGAGGCTAAAGGGTATGGCGAAAGTGTTCCTAAAGCAATCAATAAGAGGATGGCCAAGAATTATGATTTCCTGAATGAAGGAGATGTCCTGACCGAAGAATTCATAGAAAGAATGACTCCTGAGCAGCAAGAGATTGCAGATCAGATAAACCGTCGGACGGAATTTAAAGTCTTGCGGACGAACTATAATTTATTTTGATTTATCGATAAGGTAAAAAAATATAAGGTACCTCGAATTTTAACCTGTAGCTCGTAAGAGGTTATCTACAGAACACCGACATTTTTTTCTGAATGAGCCAGTTCGGTTTTCGGATAACCTCTTACTTTTTCCATAAGACCGTTAATTATTTGTTTCTCTGGTTTTTTAATTGCTGATAAATCATATCTTTGCGGGAATAAAAACAAGATACTATGAGGATAAGAATACTTTACCTATTATTTTTTATATTGATCTTTTGCAACTGCAACGGCCAACAGGTGGAGAAAACGGAAGCAGGAAACACGAAAGAACATACTTTTCAAATGGTTTCTGTTCCCAGTGTCATTACAGAACCGGAAGAACGCGCCGCTTACTTGGTAAAACATTATTGGGATAAGTTCGATTTTACGGATACAACTCTGATTCATTTCCCGGAAATTACGGAGCAAGCGACTTCCAATTATATCGATATGATGAAATATGTCCCGGCGAAAGTGGCTGCTTCTTCTATCAAAGAGATGATGAGTAAAGCGTCGACCGATAGTTCGATGTTCGTCTATTTTTCCGGCCTGTATGAAAAATATCTTTATGATCCGAATTCTCCCATGAGGATGAGTCTTTTGTATATTTTATGTATTGGATGCTGTATTGGAAGCTCCGTTTTCTGGATGAAGTCAGTAAAATACGTCCGGCCCATTTGCTCGAATTAGCTCTTAAGAACAGGGTGGGAGAACCGGCTACAGATTTCACGTACACGCTGGTGGACGGTAAAAAAGGAACTTTGTATCGTACGAAAGCTGATTGTCTACTCTTGTTTTTCTATAATCCGGATTGCCATGCCTGTAAGGAAATTACGGATCAGCTCGCTGCTTCGCCGTTTGTGACGGAGTGGATCAAGAATAACAAGCTTAAAATCCTGGCTGTTTACCCGGATGAGGATTTGGAGGCCTGGAAAAAACATATTTCCTATATGCCTGCAGGCTGGATCAATTCTTATGACAGTACGGTGAGTTTGAAAAATGATGAGATTTATGATCTGAAAGCGATACCGACCCTTTATCTGTTGGACAAGGATAAAAAAGTTGTATTGAAGGATGTGACATTTAATCAGGTAGAGAATTATTTAAAACAATAACAAACGATATGAAAGTAAGGACTATTTTATTATCAATGGTTTTAGTTGCCGGAGTCAGCCTGAATGTTTCGGCTCAGTTTAAAATCGGAGGTAAATCCATCAATACTAAAAAATTAGTGAATGCAGCATCCGATGTAGCAAAAGCGGTGACTTTGTCGGACGAGGACGTGGCTGCCATGGCTCGCGAGTATATCCAGTGGATGGATACGCATAATGAGATTGCCGGACCGGAAACGGCGATGGGACAGCGTTTGGCAAATCTGACGAAAGATATCAAGGTCGAAGGTCTCGATCTGAATTTTAAGGTGTATAATGTGATCGACGTGAACGCGTTTGCTTGCGGCGACGGAAGCGTTCGTGTTTGTGGAGGCTTGATGAAGATTATGGATGATAATGAAGTGCTGGCCGTTATCGGTCATGAGATCGGTCATGTTTTACATACGGATTCGAAAGACGCCATGAAGCAGGCTTATCTGACTTCGGCCTCCAAGAATGCTGTCGGGGCTGCCAACAATACGGTTGCCAAGCTGACCGATTCGCAATTGGGGAGTTTGGCCGAAACGCTTGCCAGTGCACAGTATTCGCAAAAGCAGGAGAATGCGGCAGACGATTATGGCTTTGAGTTCAGTATCGCGAACGGTATCGATCCTTATAGTATGTATAATTCGCTTAATAAACTCTTGGAATTAAGTGTGGAAGCTCCCAAATCATCTAAGTTCCGCCAACTGTTTTCGAGTCATCCCGAAACACAAAAGCGTGTCAAAAGGATGAAAGAAAAAGCGGATGAATATACAAAGAATCAGCAATAAACTGTTAATCACCTTTAAACAGTCGATTTGCAGGCTAAAATAATGCTAAAAAAAATAAATATTCTGCCGTAAAACTATGCTGAATAACATAAAATCTATATATTTGCACTGTGTTTTTCATGGTATTAGATTTAAGGTTAGCAATGAAGATTGGTTGTCGTGATGACAACCTTTTCTTTTTTTAGGCCCTTTGTATTTTTCTTTTCTTTCGAAAGTTTTTAAGATTCCGAAATAATATTACTTTTGTGTATTGACTAAAAAACTAAATAGTGTGGATACAAGAATAAAATTGCGGGTGCAAGGTTTAACGAACAGCCAGATACAGTCAGGTGCTTATGCCTTGATTCTTGCTGAAGAAGATGGGGTTCGCCGCATACCTATCATTGTTGGGACGTCGGAAGCCCAGTCTATTGCGATCGCTTTGGAACGCATCACGCCTCCTCGTCCTTTGACGCATGATTTGTTTGCAACTTTTGCACAGGCATTCGGTGTTCGTTTGTGTGAGGTTTTTATCTATAAGTTTGAAGATGGTGTATTTTATTCCGAACTGCTTTTTGAGGATGGAATAAAACAGATTCGCTTGGATTCGCGTACTTCCGATGCTATCGCCATCGCTTTGCGTGTGAAATGCGATATCTATACGACACCTGAGATTGTCCGTGAATGTGGTGTCGTGCTTGAAAATTCCGCAGAGGAGAAAGACAAGATGATGATTCCATATTGGCTCTGGAGCCGGAGGAAATACATGATGAAACAAAGCTGAAAAAATGGCTTTCTCTTTTGGATGTCGATGAATTGTCGGATCGTTTGGATGAAGCGATAGCCGATGAGAACTACGAGTATGCAAAGATGTACAAAGATGAAATCCGGCGTCGTGAAGAGGAGGGCAGGTCTAGATGATAGAACAACAACTTGGTTTTAGTCTTGAGTCTTTTTTACGTGGTATAGTAGGGATTTCTACGGTGTTGGGGGTTGCTTATCTGATGAGTTACGATCGGAAACGGGTCGATTGGAAATTGGTGGGTGGCGGATTGTTTATGCAGTTTGTCTTTGCTCTTGCCGTATTGTATGTCCCTGTAGTCGGAATTGTTCTGGAATGGTGGGCAAGGCTTTTATTAAGTTGATGGATTTTACTCAGTCCGGGGTTGCTTTCCTTTTAGGGCCGTTGGTAACTAAAAGTGAAGGGTTTATCTTTTTGTTGAACTCACTTCCGGTGGTGATTTTTTTCTCGGCCTTGGTTTCCTTATTTTATTATTGGGGGATTATCCAGCGCGTAGTGGGAGGATTTTCTTGGCTGCTACGACGTTTCATGAATATTTCCGGAGCCGAAGGATTGGTTGCGTCTGGCAATGTGTTTTTGGGAATGACGGAATCCCCTGTTTTGATCAAGAATTATCTGCCGGCGATGAACCGGTCGGAAATATTTCTGGTTATGGTTTCCGGAATGGGGACGATAGCCGGAACAGTGATGGGAACTTATATCGGTATGTTGGCGGGAGGTGATCCTGTGTCGAGGGTTCTGTTTGCGAAACATTTGCTTTCGGCCTCGCTGATGGCTGCTCCGGGTTCTATTGTTCTGGCTAAAATTCTTTGTCCGCAAACAGAAAAGGTCGACGACCGCTTGGTGAAGATGGAGAAGGTCGGACAGCATTCCACTGTATTGGATGCGTTGGCTGCCGGTACGTCGACGGGGGTACGTCTGATGGTGAATATCGCAGCGATGTTGCTTGTATTCATAGCAATGGTCGCACTTGCCAATTATATTTTGGAGGGTGTGATCGGACGCTATACCGGACTGAATGACTGGATCGTATCCATTACAGGCGGGAAGGCTCAAGGACTGACATTCCAGTTTATATTGGGAGTGATCTTATCTCCTTTTATGTGGCTGATCGGAGTTCCTTATCAGGATGTGATGCTGGTCGGTTCTTTGTTGGGACAGAAAACCATTTTAAACGAGTTTGTCGCTTATTTCCAGTTACAGGAATGGAAAGATGCCGGTTTGTTTCTGTATCAGAAATCTATTTTAATGTCTACCTATATCTTTATGTGGTTTTGCTAATATCTCGTCTATTGGTATTTTGCTGGGAGGGATGGGCGTGTTGGCTCCCGAAAAGAGGGAACTGATCACTCGTTTCGGCTTTCCGGCTATGATTGCCGGTGCGTTGGTATCGGTACTTTCGGCTACGATAATAGGAATGGTGTTAATTGTCAATTGACAATGGGGAAATCTTTTAATTTTTAACTTTTAATTTATTCAAGTGCAGATATTTTATACGCCGGAGATAGCTGTGAACCTAGAGCTTCCAGAAGAAGAAGCCGGGCATTGTATTCGTGTACTCAGGTTGACTGAAGGTGACGAGATTTTGTTGACGGATGGTAAAGGCTTTTTTTTTTAAAGCGGCAATCAGCCGTGCCCATCCTAAGCATTGCGAAGTGAATATTCTGGAACAGTGGGAACAGCCTGCTTTATGGAACTTCAATCTTCATATAGCAGTGGCTCCGACCAAGAATATGGACCGTATGGAGTGGTTTGCGGAGAAAGCGACCGAGATCGGTATTAATGCCATTACTTGTTTGAACTGTCGTTTTTCCGAACGGAAGGAAATTAAGCCTGCCCGCTTGGAAAAGATTTTGATCAGTGCAATGAAGCAATCACAGAAAGCGACTTTGCCGGAACTAAACGGAATGACCGATTTCCGCACGTTCGTTAGTCTGCCTTTTGCCGGTCGTAAGTTTATTGCCCATTGCGAGGAAGGGGTAAAACCTCTTTTGAAACAAACGTATCATCCGGGAGAAAACGCACTTGTCCTGATCGGTCCGGAAGGCGATTTCAGTCCCGAAGAAATAGCGCTTGCCTTAAAATGTGGATTCGAACCTATTTCGTTAGGCGAAAGTCGTTTGCGTACGGAAACGGCGGCATTGGTCGCTTGCCATACGATACATGTGTTGAATCAGTAATAACAAACAATGACCGAAAAAGAAAAATGCCGTCTCGGCCTGTTGTATGATGCTAATTATGATCCTGAAATATTGGCGGATCGTGAGCGTGCAAAAGAGTTACTTTATGATTATAACCGTTTACGTCCTTCCGAGCAGATCAGGCGGACGGAACTTCTGAAAAAACTTTTGGGGAAGACCGGGGAGAACTTGATCATAGAACCTCCTTTTGCCTGTGACTACGGGTATAACATAGAAGTGGGAGAGAACTTTTATGCGAATGTCAATCTGGTTATATTGGACGGGGCAAAGGTCTGTATAGGAGATAATGCTTTTATCGCCCCCAATGTCGGCATTTATACGGCAGGACATCCATTGGGTGCATCCGATCGCAACAAGGGCTTGGAGTATGCTTACCCGATCACGATCGGTAATAATGTATGGATCGGTGCCGGAGCCATCATCCTTCCTGGTGTTACAATAGGTAATAACGTGGTGATCGGAGCCGGTAGCGTAGTAACAAAAAATATACCCGCCTATTCACTTGCAGTCGGAAACCCTTGCCGGGTGATCAAGCGGATAGACGAGTAATATTTTTGAATGTTTCCTTTTTATCTTATTCCCATTCGATCGTCGCATTGGGTTTCGGAGACATATCGTAGCAAACGCGGTTGACGTTTTTGACTTCTTTTAGAATGCGGTCCGTAATCTTCATTAGGATAGGCCAATCGACGGGTTCGATAGTAGCGTCATGGCATCTACCGTATTGACGGCACGGATGATAACAGGCCATTCAAAGGAACGTGCATTGTCGCGTACACCTACGGATTTGAAGTCAGGCACAACGGTGAAATACTGCCAAACTTTCTTGTCTAATCCAGCTTTTTGGAATTCTTCACGCAGGATGGCATCCGCTTCTCGAACCGCTTCCAGTCTGTCGCGTGTGATAGCACCTAAGCAACGCACTCCTAAACCTGGACCGGGGAACGGCTGGCGGAAGACCATTTCGTAAGGCAAGCCCAATTCGAGACCGCAAGCGCGAACTTCGTCCTTGAACAATTGGCGTAATGGTTCGACCAATTCGAATTTCAGGTCTTCGGGCAGACCACCTACGTTGTGGTGGGATTTCACCATCTTGGCTGTCTTTGTACCGCTTTCCACGATGTCGGGATAGATAGTACCTTGCGCTAAGAAGTCGATGCCATCCAGTTTGCGTGCCTCTTCTTCAAAGACACGGATAAATTCGCCACCGATGATTTTGCGTTTTTCTTCCGGATCGGCAACGCCAGCCAGCTTATCTAAGAAACGATCGGTAACGTCTTTATAAATCAGGTTTGCATTCAACTGGTTCTTGAAAACTTCAACGACATTTTCCGATTCACCTTTACGCATTAGACCGTGATTTACGTGTACGCAAACCAACTTGTCCCCGATAGCTTTCAGAAGCAATGCGGCAACAACGGAACTATCGACTCCGCCAGAAAGTGCCAACAATACCTTTCTGTCACCGACCTGACGTCTTACCAGTTCGATTTGGTCATTGACGAAGTTCGTCATGTTCCAGTTCGCTTCGGCTTTACAAGTGTCGAATACGAATGTTTTTACCGATTCTTTGATTGCCTCCATGTCACTGGAGAATTCATTTAATTTTACTTCGCAGAGAGCCTTGTCATGGCCGGCTGCCATAACAGGGATTCCAATCGAATAGATTCCCGGATTTACATCAATGGCGACACCGTCGATTACATTGTTAGGACCACCGTTGATGATGATACCTTTTACATTCGGAAGTGCTTTGAGTTCTTCAACCGTAATGTCGTGCGGATAGATTTCGCTATAGACACCCAACGCGCGGATTGCTCGTGCCAACACAGTGTTTTCATGACTGCCCAAATCCAGGATAACAATCATATCTTGTTTCATACGATTCTTTATTTTTTATTGGTTTTACATTATGTATACTTGAAATGCGGATATGGAATTTTACTCCCACTCGATTGTTGCGGGCGGTTTTGAGCTGATGTCGTAGACAACGCGGTTTACACCTTTGACCTTGTTGATGATTTCGTTGGAGACTTTCGCAAGGAATTCGTATGGGAGTTGCGCCCAGTCAGCCGTCATGGCATCCGTCGAGGTTACAGCACGCAAAGCAACCGTATTTTCGTAGGTCCGTTCGTCCCCCATAACACCTACGGACTGGATCGGGAGGAGAATCACTCCGGCCTGCCAGATTTTGTCGTACAAGCCCCATTCGCGCATCAGCGACATATAGATATCGTCGGCTTCTTGCAAGATTCGTACTTTTTCCGGGGTGATATCGCCTAAGATACGGATGCCCAAGCCGGGGCCAGGGAACGGGTGGCGTTTGATCAGATGTGGTTGCATACCTAACTCCATACCGACACGACGTACTTCGTCTTTGAACAGGAGGCGTAGCGGTTCGACCAGTTTCAGGTTCATTTTGGCAGGCAGACCGCCTACATTATGATGGCTCTTGATAACAGTTCCGGTAATGGATAGCGATTCGATTACGTCCGGATAAATGGTACCTTGACCTAACCATTTTATATCTTTCAACTTGTGGGCCTCTTCGTCAAACACATCGATAAAACCTTTGCCGATGATCTTACGTTTCTTTTCAGGTTCGCTGACACCTGCCAGTTCCTTATAGAATTTCTCTTTGGCGTCGACTCCGATCACGTTCAGTCCCAAGTGTTCGTAATCTTTCAACACGTTTTCAAATTCATTCTTGCGCAACAAGCCGTGATCGACGAAGATGCAAGTCAGGTTCTTGCCGATAGCCTTGTGTAGTAAAACGGCTGTAACCGAAGAATCCACACCGCCGGAAAGCGCTAAGATTACTTTGTCGTCTCCCAATTGTTCTTTCAGTTCGGCAACGGTCGATTCGATAAAGGAGGCCGGTGTCCAGTCTTTGGCGCATCCGCAAATATTCAGGAAGTTGTTTAATAATTTAGTACCGTCAGTTGAGTGGAATACTTCCGGGTGGAATTGTACGCCCCAGGTTTGTTCACCTTCCACATGATAGGCAGCTGCTTTTACATCGTCCGTGCTGGCGATTACTTTGAAGTTTTCAGGAAGGACCGTGATGGTGTCTCCGTGTGACATCCAGATTTGTGAACCTACATTGATGCCTTTCAGCAATTCGTCTGTATTGTCGATATACGACAGGTTGGCACGTCCGTATTCGCGGGAGTCGGCCGGTTCAACGTTTCCGCCGGATGTATAAGCAGGAATTGGGCTCCGTAACAGATTCCCAATACAGGATATTTACCGCGTATTTCACTTAAGTCAGCTTTGAACGCATTGGCGTCATATACGGAATAGGGACTTCCGGAAAGGATTACGCCTTTTACACCTGTAGCATCGTGGGGGAATTTGTTGTAGGGGACAATCTCGCAATACATATTCAACTCACGGACTCTACGCCCGATTAATTGAGTTGTTTGCGAGCCGAAATCAAGAATAATAAGTTTCTCGTGCATGCAAATTATTATTTAATTGAGTGGCACAAAGGTAGGAATAATATTCGAAATTTAAATCATTTTTCATACCTTTGCGTGTTCATTTTTAATCGTAACCGTATGGATGCTGAAAAGAAAGAGACAAAAGAAATAAATAAGATGTCATTGCTGATCATGGCAGTGGTTGTGTTATTGTTGATTATCGCCGGTGCTGCCTACTATATTTTCCATCAGAATCAGCAGATGGAGGACTTGGAGCAGGCTTATGTTCTGGATAAGGAATCATTGGAAGACGAATTTAACGAATTGTCTCTCCAATATGAAGGATATAAATTTAATATAGGTAACGACTCCTTACTGAATCTATTATCTACCGAGCAAGCTAAAGTACAACGCTTACAGGAAGAACTTCGTACTGTAAAGGCGACAAATACGAAAGAGATTGCCCGTCTAAAGAAGGAATTGCAGACATTGCGTAAGATCATGCGTAATTATGTAGTTCAGATCGACTCTCTGAATCGTGCTAACGAACAATTGAAAGTGGAAAAGAATGAAGCGGTAAAGAAATACAAGCAGGCTTCTTCTACGGCTACCACTTTGAAGAAGGAAAAAGAGAAACTGACGGAACGTGTCACATTGGCAAGCCGTTTGGATGCGACGGGTATCAATGTAACTCCTGTCAATGGTCGCGGAAAAAAGGCAAAGGTGATCAAGAAGATGGAACAATTTGTCGTTGACTTCCGGATCAGCAAGAACATTACGGCTCCGGTCGGAGAGAAGACGATCTATGTGCGCATCATGAAGCCGGACGACGATATCCTGTTGAAGAGCCGTGCCGATGTATTTACCTTCGAAGGAAAAGAAATCAATTACTCCATGAAGAAACTGGTCGAATATGACGGTGAGGAATTGCCGGTTACGATGTACTGGAATATCGAAGAATTTCTTTCTCCGGGTACATATCGGGTCGATATATTTGCGGATGGCAATTTGATCGGCCGTAAAAGTTTCACACTCGAAAAATAGCAATGGAAACAGATGTCCATTTTGCGCGACTACTTGCCGACCTTCCGGAAGCCCTCGTCTGTGATGAAGCTTTTCTCGGCGAACTGGCAAAAAACGCAAAGTTGATCTCCGTGAAGAAAGGAGATTATCTGTTGCGTACAGGTGAGTTGTGTCAGGATGCCTATTTCATCAACAAAGGTCTTTTCATCAATTTATATGTAAACGAGAACGGTAATGAATGTGTCACCGGTTTTGCGGCTGATAATATGTTTCCGTTCCTTTCCGCCATTGGCTATTTTACCAAGCAACCTTCTGAATTTGAGATTAAGGCGCTTGAAGCCGGCGAGTTGCTCTGCTTTTCCCGCGATCATATCGAGAGCCTTTCGTTCCGTTATCCTTTGTTTGCATCTTATTATCAGAATATCATGCTGACGATCATCTATAAACTGGATGTTCTGTTGGCCGTTCGCCTCTCTTCCACAGCGGAAGAGTTCATCCAGTTTCTCTACACGAACTATGCCTGGATGATCAACCGGGTTCCCGATAAGTATATCGCCCATTATATGGGAATTAGTAATGCCTGGTATTGCAAGTTGAAGCGGAAAGTCCTCTCATTCACTAGAACAGAATAGGTGGCGGAACAAGTTTCATGGGCATGGAACTGTATTTTTACTGGCGGGAAACTATATTTTCATCGGTGGGAAACAACGGTTTCATCAGGATGAAACCATGTGAAACTATATGCTTGTGAACGTATAAGAAAGCAGTTATTGAATTAGTTCAATTGTATATTTAAAGCGAACCAGTACTTTTGCACCGTTTAGGAAAGAATCCGAATAAAACAAGATAAAGATGAAGAGATTTGTCGTATTAGTCGCATTACTGGTTTCGTCGGGCTATGCAAGTGCCGGGCGTACGTTGACGCTGGAGGAATGTCGTGAATTGGCTATTCAGAACAACAAAGAGTTGAAGATCTCGGGAGAAAAGATTAAAATGGCCGGCTATGAGAAAAACGCCGCTTTCACCAAATATTTTCCTCAACTATCGACGACTGGCGCGTATATGTGGAACCAGAAAGATATTAATCTGCTGGATATGGGAGCACTCGGCGCTTCTATTGGAGGGGCTCTCGGGCCGATCGCCCAATTGCCGGTGTTTGGAAAGTTGATGGAAGGGGTGGATGACTTGCAACACCTCGACATTCAGAATATCTGGGTGGGAAGCGTTTCACTTGTGCAACCTGTGTTTATGGGGGGCAAGATTATCAATTACAATCAGATTACCAAGTACGCCAAGCAATTGGCCGAGTCGATGAATGACCAGCAACTGCAGGATGTCATCTGTAAAACCGATGAAACCTATTGGCAGGTGATTTCTTTAGTAAATAAGAAGAAGTTAGCTGATGCCTATGTCGATTTGCTCCGTAAGACCGATCATGATATGACAGCGATGATCAATGAGGGAGTAGCGACCGAAGCCGACGGACTCTCCGTCAAAGTCAAACTGAACGAGGCAGAGATGGCACAGACGAAAGTCGATAACGGTCTGGCTCTTTCCCGCATGTTATTGGCACAGATATGCGGGTTGCCCTTAGAAGACCCGCTTGTTTTAGCAGATGAAGATATCGAAAGTTTTCTGACAGAGCCTTCCGTTACGGCGGCCGATGTGAACGAGGCCTTTATGAATCGTAACGAGCTGAAGAGCCTTGACTTGGCGACTAAGATTTATAAGAGGAAGGAACGGATTGTTTTGTCGGATATGTTGCCGAATGTGGCATTTATGGCAAACTACTTGGTCACGAACCCTAATTCCATGAACGGCTTCAAAAACGAATTTGCCGGGATGTTCAATGTCGGTGTAATGGTGAAAGTTCCGCTTTCCGGCTGGTGGGAGGGCAGTTATAAGCGCAATTCGGCTCGTGCCGAGACACGCATCAAGTCTTTGGAGTTACAGGATGCACGCGAGAAGGTGGAATTGCAGGTCAATCAATCCGTTTACAAGGTCAATGAAGCAAACAAGAAGCTGATCGTTTCCACCCGCAATATGGAGAATGCGGAAGAGAATCTTCGTCATGCCAATCTCGGATTTGAGGAAGGCGTAATCCCGGCTCTTAACCTGATGCAGGCGCAGACGGCTTGGGTGTCGGCGCGTTCCTGCTGATAGATGCACAGATAGAGGTGAAATTGACGGAAGTCTACTTGACGAAAGCGATGGGAAAGCTGGGGGATGAGCTCTCTGGAAGAACCAGGAACGCGGATTAAGTGGATGAACACGGACTTGATACTTTTGAGGACACTATCTAAATCATACAATCATAAATCTCAAATTATAAACTCATGAACGAGAATAAAAAATACTCAATCAATAATATGTTATTGGCATTTATCACATTCTTAGGTGTGGTCGGATTAGTTGCATTAACCGGTTTCTTTTTACTGACGCCGCCGGATGATATCATCATGGGGCAAGCGGAGGCTACGCAAGTTCGTATTTCGGGAAAAGTTCCCGGACGAATCGAAGCATATCGTTTCAGTGAGGGCGACAAGGTGAAAGTGGGTGACACGCTTGTCTTCCTGGATACGCCCGAAGTTCTTGCCAAGCTTCAGCAAGCGGAAGCTGTGCGTCGTGCCGCTGAAGCTCAGAACGCAAAGGCTATTAAAGGTGCCCGTGCACAAGAGATAGCTGGAGCATATGAAATGTGGCAGAAGGCGAAGGCAGGATTGGATATTGCCCAGAAATCATATACGCGCGTACAAAACTTGTTCGATAAAGGGGTAATGTCTGCCCAGAAACGCGATGAGGCAGAAGCCAGTTACAAGGCAATGGCCGCTACTGAGAAAGCTGCCAAATCCCAGTATGATATGGCTGTAGACGGAGCCCGTGTGGAAGATAAGGCCGCGGCTGCCGCTCTCGTAGGGCAGGCTGCCGGAGCGGTTGCCGAAGTGGAATCCTACTTGAAGGAAGCGGCACTTGTCTCACCGATCGACGGGGAGGTGTCCGAACGTTTTCCTGAAGTGGGCGAGTTGGTCGGTACGGGTGCTCCGATTATGAATATCACCGACCTTAACGATATGTGGGTGACCTTCAGTATTCGTGAAGATCATCTGAAAAACATCAAGATCGGTACCGAATTAGACGCTTTTATCCCGGCGTTGGATAACCGGCCGGTCAAACTGAAAGTTTATTATATGAAGGATATGGGAACTTATGCCGCCTGGAAAGCGACAAAAACGAACGGACAGTTTGACTCCAAGACATTCGAGGTGCGTGCCCGTCCAATGGAAAAGGTGGCCGACTTACGTCCTGGAATGTCGGTCATTAAGAAATTGACAATTGATAATTGACAATTAAAGAACAAGGTTAAATGAATAATGAAAAATTAAATAGTACCCCAAAATTGTCAATTGCAAAGCGTGAGATATTCAGGATTTGTAAAGACCCGGTCTACTTCTTTTGTATGTTGGTGGCTCCCACTATCTGTGTGGTCTTTTTTCTTTCGTTGATGAAGGAGGGTTTGCCTACCGATATGCCTGTTGCGGTAGTAGATCTGGACGGATCTTCCAACTCCCGTAACTTAGCCCGCCAGTTGGATGCATTCGAGCAGACGAAGGTGATGCTGACAACCGTCTCGTTTGAGGAAGCTCGCCAGGCTATGCAGGAAGGGAAAGTTTATGGTATTTTTTATATTCCGAAGGACTTTGGTGTGGATGCTACAGCTGGTCGGCAGCCTAAGCTGTCGTTCTATACGAACGGTACTTATCTTATTGCTGCATCTCTGTTGTTTCGGGATATGAAAACCATGTCTGTCTTAGCAGGTGCTTCGGTCGGGCTTCAGACGGGGCTGGCGCATGGCTATACCGAAAACCAGATCATGGCGCAGCTCCAGCCGATCGTGATCGATACACACGCGATCGGGAATCCTTGGCTTAACTATTCGGTCTATCTGAATAACACACTTTTGCCTGGTGTTTTGCAATTGATGATTTTTTTGGTGACGGTATTGAGCATCGGTTCCGAGATTAAATACTCGACGGCCCGCGAATGGTTGCAGATGGGTGGAAATTCGCTTACGGTGAGCCTCATAGGGAAGATATTCCCTCATACGATGATTTTTACGATTGTGGCATTCCTGTATGCGGTGGCCTTGTATGGGTTTAATTCGTTCCCGTTGAATAGTGGCTGGTTACCGATGCTGTCAGCTCTATTTCTGCTGGTGATTGCTTCGCAGGCGGTCGGGATTTTCATGATAGGGGTGTTGCCGACTTTTCGTTTAGGGTTGAGCTCTGCTTGCCTATTCGGGATGATCGCTTTTTCTATCGTCGGATTTTCTTTTCCGGTATTGGGGATGGACCCTACTTTGCAAGCACTCTCCAACCTGTTTCCTCTCCGGCACTATTTTCTGATCTATGTCGACCAGGCTTTGAACGGAAGGCCTTTCTTTTATAGCTGGGCTGAATATGCCTGGCTTATGGGTTTTCTCGTTTTGCCTTTCCTGATTGGAAAAAACTTGAAGAACGCATTGTTGTACTTTAAATATATTCCGTAAAACAGAAAGTAATGAAAAGAGAATATCGTTTACGAGATATGATCAAGGAAGGGATCTTGGACATCTTTTACATTTGGAAGGATGAATTGAAAAATGTCTTCAAAGACGAGGGCGTGCTGATCTTCTTTTTCCTGGTGCCTTTTGCCTATCCGTTGCTTTATTCCTTTATTTATAATAATGAAGTGGTACGCGAGGCGAAGATGGTGGTTGTGGACCAGTCCGATTCCTATCTAAGTCGCGAGTTTACCCGTCGTGTGAATGCTACGCCCGATGTCAGGGTCGTCGCCGTCTCGACGGATATGGAGGAGGCCAAGCGGATGCTGGACAGGAAAGAAGCCTATGGAATCCTTTATTTCCCGACCGAGTTCAGTAAGAATTTGCATACGGGCAAGCAGACGACGGTTCCCTTGTATTGCGATATGAGCAGCCTGCTGTTTTATAAAGCGTTTTTGCTGGCGGCAACGGAAGTATCACTCGACTTAGGGAAAGAAATACGGATGCATAATGCTCCGGGTGCATCGGCAAAGCAGGAGGAAATAACGGTCAATCCGATTCCTTATGAATCCGTGACCCTCTTCAATACGCAAAACGGCTTTGCCAGTTTTTTAGTTCCGGCTATCCTTATTTTAGTTATCCAGCAAACACTGGTTTTAGGGATCGGTATGTTAGGGGGGACAGCACGTGAAAAGAACCGCTTCCACAGCCTTGTTCCGATTAGCCGGCATTTCAACGGGACGTTGCGTATCGTGTTAGGCAAGTCTCTGACCTATATCTTGATTTATGTAGTTGTCTGCATCTGGGTATTAGCCGTCGTGCCGAAACTCTTCTCCCTGCCTCAAGTGGGTGATCCGGTTACGATCTTGCTGTTCATCCTGCCGTATCTGTTTGCTTCGATCTTCTTTGCCATGACATTGTCCGGTTTTATGACTACCCGAGAGGCGCCTATGCTAGTGTTTGTCTTTACATCTGTGATCTTGTTATTCATATCCGGAGTCTCCTGGCCGAAAGAAGCGATTCCTCCGTTCTGGCAGGCTATAGGATATCTGTTTCCTTCGACACCGGGGATTCAGGGATTCATCCGTATCAATACATGTGGGGCGGCATTGAATGAGGTGGTACATGAATATCATACGTTATGGATTCAGGCAGGTGTCTATTTCGTACTGGCCCTCGTGATATATCGCTTTCAAATTATTCGTAGCCGGAAAATGATTATAAAGCAGCATAGGTATATGAAGATGAAGCAGACTTTTTAATGGTATTCCTCTTATGGCTTCTCTTGTCGTCCTCTTAAGAGTTGGTAAAAGAAGATAAGAAGGTTTTATGACTCCGTTTTGATGATTTTAACGTTATTATGTTAGAATCCACCGAATATAGTTTTACTTTTGTAGAAATTCTCAAAGCAAACTTAATTTTTTAGTACTATGCAGAACAGACGTGAGTTTTTAAAGCGGGCTTCGTTAATGCTCGCAGGGGGGATAGTGATGCCTCAGTTGTTAACATCTTGTGCCGGTAAAGCCTCAGCTTCCGAGTCCTCCAAGTATATCGGGCTTCAGCTATATTCTTTAAGAGACCTTGTAAAAGAAGAAGGAATCCAGAAGGTATTGGAAACGGCTTCGAAAATGGGCTATAAGAATCTTGAAACAGCTAGCTATGACAATGGCAAGATCTATGGTTTGGCTCCTGCTGAGTTCAAGAAGATGGTGAATGATTTGGGCATGAAATGTACGAGCGCTCACTTAGGACAAGCTTTCACAAAGGAAAAAGAAGCTGAAGTGATGAGTTGGTGGGATCAGGCTATCGATGCCCACAATGAATTAGGTGTCAAATACATGGTTCAGCCGTGGATGCCGGTTACCGACCAGACGACTTTGGACGATTTGAAGATGTATTGCGACTATTTCAATACCGTTGGCTACAAGACGGCAGCCGCCAGCATCGCATTCGGTTACCATAACCATGCTTTTGAATTCCGTAAAATCGGAGATCAATTGATTTACGACTTCTTGTTAGATAATGTAAGTCCGAATCATGTATTTTTTGAAATGGATGTGTATTGGGTACAGGAAGGCGGTGGTGATCCGGTTGCTTACCTGAAGAACCGTCCGAGCCAGTTCAAGGCTGTCCATATCAAAGACGAAAAGGAAATCGGCGCCAGTGGTAAGATGAACTTCAAACCTATTTTTGACCAGATGTACGCAAATAATATCAAAGATTGGTATGTTGAAGTCGAACAGTATACCCAAAACGATCCGGTTGCCAGCGTCCAGCAGAGCTATGATTATCTGAACAAGGCGGATTATGTGAAGTAAGACGTTTTTGTATAAGTTTTTTAGGCACAGGTTACATCAATTGTAATCCGTGCCTAATTTATTTAAGAGATCTTGATTGCATTCATAAGGTTGTCCCAATCCTTCGCCAAAGCCGTCATGTCCGGATAAAGTAGATCGGCGCCAGCATCGAGTAAAATTCGGTCGTCCAAAGGACCAGTATTGACTGCTATCGTGAAGATCCCTGCAGCTACTCCCGCTTGTATGCCCATCGGGGCATTCTCTACGACAAGAGCTTCATAGGGTTTGACTCCTGCCTTTTCCAATCCCATCAGATAAGGTTCGGGATGAGGTTTGCCTAACTTCACGTCAAAGGCCGTCACCATCTTTTCCCGTTTGAAATAGCCTGGGTAGGTATGTTCCAGCTTGTTGATTAAGCTGTGTTGTCCGGAACCGGTTACGACAAGTGTTTGCAAGCCGGAGGCTTTTACTTTTTTCAGTACTTCGGCCGCTCCTTGCATTGCCTTTCCATCGTTATATTGATTGAACAAGATAGCTTTTTCTTCATAGATGGATTTCTTTTCCTCATCGGTCGCATCTCGCAGGAAAGTTTTTTGATACAATTCGTTGATCGTGCTTTCACCCGTCCGGCCTTCATACAGGTAGAATAGTTCCGGGGTGGAGATCAACTGGTGGTGGGTAGCCGTTTCGTACCAGGCACGGGCATGAAAACGCATGGAATCGTAAAGGACACCATCCATATCGAAAAGTACGGCCTTGGGAGAAAATAAAACTTGTCGCTGTTTTTGCAGATATTGGGCGATTGCTTCTTGAATCATTTTTAATTGCTTGCTAATAGATATTTTTCAGGCACGATCCTTTTGAAGGAGAGTCGTGCCTGAATTTTTATATTATGTGATTGTTGGCTACAACCGTGCGCGGATCGCTTCGCTTTCCTTTTCGTAACCCGGTTTGTTCAGCAGGGCAAACATGTTCTTTTTATAGGCTTCTACACCTGGCTGGTCGAACGGATTTACTCCCAACATGTAACCGCTGATGCCGCAGGCTCTTTCAAAGAAGTAGAATAGCTGGCCGATGTAGTAAGGGCTTACTTCCGGCATTGTGATCTTCAAGTTAGGAACACCGCCGTCCACGTGAGCCAATTGAGTACCTAATTCTGCCATCTTGTTCACTTCGTCCACACGTTTACCGGCGAGAAAGTTCAAACCGTCCAGATTTGCTTCGTCGGTTGGGACGACTACTTTGTGGTTCGGCTCTTCAACAGAAATAACAGTTTCGAAGATCGTGCGTTCACCATCCTGGATCCACTGGCCCATAGAATGCAGATCGGTTGTCAGATCGACGGAAGCAGGGAAAATACCCTTGCCGTCCTTGCCTTCGCTTTCACCGTACAACTGTTTCCACCATTCGGCGATGTAGTGGAGTTTCGGATGGAAGTTGGCGAGGATTTCAACCTTCTTGCCGCTCTTATATAATTCGTTACGGGTAGCAGCATAGATTTCTGCCATATTTTCAGCAAAAGGAACGCTTACGTCTGTTGCTTTTTCCATCGAAATAGCTCCGGCAACCAAATCGCGGATGCTGATACCGGCAACGGCAATAGGTAACAAACCAACTGGAGTCAGTACGGAGAAACGACCGCCGACGTTGTCGGGAATAATGAATGTCTTATAGCCTTCCTGGTCAGCCAGCGTGCGGAGAGCGCCTCTTTTGGCGTCCGTGATGGCGACGATACGGTGTTTGGCTTCTTCTTTGCCGACTGCGTCTTCCAGTTGCTTTTTCAGCATGCGGAAAGCTAAGGCCGGTTCGGTAGTCGTACCGGATTTGGAGATATTGATTAGACCGAACTGTTTGCCTTTCAGGATTTCGCAAAGTTCATACAAGTAATCTTCGCCGATATTGTGTCCGGCATATACTAAAACCGGATTTTTACGGTTCGTATGTAACCAGTCGAAGCTATTGTTTAATGCTTCTACCACTGCTTTTGTTCCTAAATAGCTACCGCCGATACCGATGGCGACAACAACTTCACATTTGGAACGAAGTACGTTAGCTGTATTTTCGATGTCTGTCAGTTCAGCATCTGTAATAGAAGAGGGGAGGTGCAACCAACCTAAAAAGTCGTTACCTGCACCATTACCATTTTGTAAAGTGGCATTACATTCGTGGGCCTTTGCAGCCTGAGCATATACCTGTTCTTTCGTTACGGTACCCAGCGCTTTGTCAATGTTAAGACTGATGTTCTTCATATTTACATTATTATTTAAATGTTTCAGTCAACTGCCGTATCGCGGTAGTCGGCGATTTCTTTTCGTATAGAATACTATATAAAGTATCCAAGATCGGCATGTTTACTTTATATTTTTCGTTTATCTCCCGAATACATTTTGTCCCGTAATATCCTTCGGCGATCATCTCCATTTCGAGCTGGGCTATTTTGACGGAATAACCTTTCCCGATCATGGTCCCGAACGTACGGTTCCGGCTGAAGCGAGAATATGCGGTTACCAGAAGATCACCGAGATATACCGAATCTGTCACATCCCGTTCCAGGCCATGTACGGCGTTGAGGAAGTTACGCATCTCTTCGATCGCGTTGCAGATGAAAACTGCCAGAAAATTATCTCCGTACTTCATACCGTGGCAGATACCTGCGACGATAGCATATACGTTTTTCAATACGGAAGCATATTCAATACCTGTAACATCCTTGCAACAGGAGTTGTTCAGATACTGGTTCTTAAATACGGAGGAGAAAGCTCTTGCATTCTCGATATTAGGGCAAGCCAGCGTGATATAGGACAACCGTTCGAGAGCGATCTCTTCGGCATGGCACGGACCGCCGATGACAGCGATATTGTCAATCGGGACATTGTAGTATTCGGCAAAATAATCGGCTACGAGCATGTTTTCGTCCGGAACGATTCCTTTGATGGCCGAAATGATGAATTTGTCTTGCATGGAGGTCGTCACCTTCATCAAATGTTGTTTCAAAAAAGGAGAAGGGGTGGCGAAAATCAAAGTGTCCGAATCTTTGATTACTTTGTTGATATCCGTGTAGAATTTGATTTTGTCAGTATCAAATTTGACGGCGGAAAGATAGCTGGGGTTATGTCCCAACAACAGAAACTCTTCTACTTGGTCTGGCCGACGCATATACCAGTTAATACTATCTTGTGTAGAAAGTACAATCTTGGCCAAGGCGGTAGCCAGCTACCACCTCCCATTATTGCAATTTTTCCGGGCAACTTCATAGTATTACTCTTATTTGGCTGCGCCTGCAATCCATGCCTCTACTTCTTCGGCAGTGGGGTTTTGCAATTCCAGTTTGTATTTCTTATTCATTTCGCAGAGTTCCTGTCTCAGCTTGTTGGGATTAGCATCTACCAACGTGTCGGTTGTGAGATATCCGGCTTTATGTAAAGCAGGAACCCATGCTTCATCGATACCCAGTGCGACATATTTGTCTGCGGTGTCTTTCTTAACTGTCTTTTCCGGGCGCATCTGCGGGAAGAGCAACACTTCTTGAATAGTCGTTTGGCCAGTCATCAACATCACCAGACGGTCGATGCCGATACCGATACCAGACGTCGGAGGCATACCGAATTGCAGTGCACGCAAAAAGTCCTGGTCGATGAACATCGCTTCGTCATCCCCTTTTTCGCTCAGGCGCAATTGCTCTTTGAAGCGCTCTTCCTGATCGATCGGATCGTTCAGCTCACTATAGGCATTTGCCACTTCTTTACCGTTGATCATCAATTCGAAACGTTCGGTCAATCCAGGTTTGCTCCGGTGCATCTTGGTTAGCGGACTCATCTCGACCGGGTAGTCGATAATGAAAGTCGGCTGGATAAACGTGCCTTCGCAGAATTCACCGAAGATTTCATCGATCAGCTTGCCTTTACCCATTGTTTCATCGATTTCAAGGTTCAAATCCTTGCAAATCGTGCGTATCTCGTCTTCGCTCTTGCCATTCAGGTCGTAACCTGTCTTTTCCTTGATGGCATCCAGAATCGGCAGACGGCGGTAAGGAGCTTTAAAGTTGATGGTCTTGCCGTCGACTACACTTTCACATGTACCGTTGACGGCGATACAGATACGTTCCAACAGCTGTTCGGTGAAGCTCATCATCCAGTTGTAGTCCTTATATTGGACATAAAGTTCCATACAGGTAAATTCCGGATTGTGGGTGCGATCCATACCTTCGTTACGGAAGTTTTTACCGATTTCGTAGACACCTTCGAAACCTCCGACGATCAATCGTTTCAGATACAGTTCGGTAGCAATACGCAGATAGAGGTCGATATCCAGTGAGTTATGGTGCGTAATGAACGGACGTGCGCTTGCCCCTCCGGGGATGGATTGCAGGATCGGAGTTTCCACTTCCGTATATCCAGCTTCGTCCAGGGCGGTACGCATGGTCTTGATAACTGCCGCACGTTTCATGAAAATATCCTTTACGCCATCATTGACCACCAGGTCGACATAGCGTTGGCGATAACGCAATTCCGGATCGTTGAATCCATCGTATGCTACACCGTCTTTGTATTTGACGACCGGTAGCGGCTTGAGTGATTTGGATAATACCGTTATCTCTTGTGCATGGACGGAAATTTCGCCCATCTGTGTACGGAATACGAAACCTTTGATTCCGACAAAGTCGCCGATATCGAGCAATTTCTTGAAAACAATGTTATACAGATCTTTATTTTCTTCCGGGCAAATGTCGTCACGAGAGATATAAACCTGTATTCTGCCTTCTGAATCCTGCAATTCCATGAAGGAAGCCTTTCCCATGATGCGGCGACTCATGATGCGACCGGCAATACTTACGGGGCGGGGCTCTGCATCGTCTTTAAAATTCTCTTTTATCTCTTTGGAAAATGCATTCGTTACATACTCAGCTGCGGGATAAGGTTCTATCCCCATCTGACGTAACTGCTCCATGCTGTTACGTCTTATGATTTCCTGTTCACTCAGTTCTAATAGATTCATTACGCTATTATTTTGTATAATACGGCGCAAAAATACAAAACTTTTCTTACTTATTGCCTAAAAACGTATGCGACTTTACGCTTTATGTTCTTAAAAGGTATTGTTTTGTAATGGAAAAGGCAGATTACGTATGGCTTCGGGCAGGAAGAAGCGGACATCTTTTCCGGTCTTGAAAGCTTCGCGTATAAAGGTTGAGGATATTTCGACCAAAGGGGCGTCTACTTTTTTTATGTGAGGATATTGTGCCGGAATTTCAACATCGATCCTTTGCGCGGATAGATGAAGATCGGATAATTGGAAATGATGGCTTCGTATTCTACCCACCGGGTAATATATTTCCAATTGTCCGCACCCATGATGAAATAGAATTCACGGTCCGGATAACTTGCTTCCAATGTCCGGAGTGTGTTGATGGTATAAGTGGGTTGAGGAAGAGAAAACTCGAAGTCACTGGCGTGGAACTTAGGGTAACCAGCGATGGATTTTTTTACCAGTTCATAGCGAAGCCGGTCATCCATCAGTTCTTCCTTCTCTTTTAGCGGGTTATGGGGGGTGATCAGAAACCATAGCTCGTCCAACTCCGTAAATTCACACAACCAGTTGCTAATGCCAGATGGCCGATATGAACCGGATTGAATGAACCGGAATAAATGCCGGTTTTACGTTTGCTGACCGTATTTTCTTTCAGTCCCGTTTCCACTTGATGATATTTATGACTTGTGCACCGAATACCAATCCGGTACCGGTCGCTATGATATACTCCTTATAATATAGGGCGGCTGTACAAGTGGCAAGAGCGACAAAAGCTATACCAATGAATGTATATAGCCATTTCTTGGATAACTTCTTGCCGTTCATGCTTTTTTAAGGAACTCTTTTATCACTTTTAGTGCTTCTTTTTGTGCGACTTCCAGCTTGTCGTTCACCACGATTACGTCAAATTTGTCGGCAAAACCCAGTTCAAATTCGGCTTTGGCAATGCGGCTTTCGATTACTTCCGGAGCATCCGTACCGCGTCCTTCCAGACGACTCCGCAAATCTCGATCGAAGGGGCTGGATAAAGACCGAAAGAGCACGGTCGCCATAAAACTTCTTGATGTTGCAACCTCCTACGACATCGACATCGAATATGACGTTATCGCCACTCATCAGCCTTCGTTCCACCTCGCTTTTCAGCGTGCCGTAATATTTGTCGGTATAGACCTCTTCGTATTCCAGGAAATCTCCTGCTGCTATACGGGCACGGAATTCATCCGGTGTAAGGAAATAATATTCCACTCCGTCCTTTTCCGTACCACGTGGGGCCCGGCTGGTAGCCGAGATGGAAAAATGCAGGTTCAGATTCTGCTTCAGCAGGAAATTGATGATAGTGGATTTGCCCGAACCGGACGGCGCGGAGAATATGATCAGTTTGCCAGCCATATATCGTTTTTATAATACGTTTAATACTTGTTCTTTGATTTGTTCCAGTTCGTCTTTCATCTGGACGACAAGTTTTTGCATCTCGGCATGGTTGCTTTTCGAACCAAGGGTGTTGATTTCACGTCCCATTTCCTGGGCGATGAAACCGAGTTTCTTACCTTGTCCGTGTCCGCTCTCCATCGTGCTGATGTAATATTTCAGGTGGTTGTCCAGGCGGTTCTTTTCCTCGTTTACATCCAGTTTTTCGATATAATAGATCATCTCCTGTTCGAACCGGTTCTTGTCGTAGTCCTGTCCGGCAATCTTTTCGAGATTGTCCATGATACGGGCTTTGATTTTTTCGATCCGCTCCTTTTCATACTGTTCTACTTCTGAAAGCAGGCGGGAGATATTGGCAATTTTCTGTTCGAACAACTTTTGTAACATGGCGCCTTCCTGAATACGGAAATCGCAAAGGTGCCCTATGGCCTCTTTGATCGCTTTCTCAACCACATTCCATTCCTCTTCGTTTACTTCCTGGGCCTCTGTCTTGATCACGTCCGGCATGCGGAGCAGGGTCTGGAACCAGTCGGCGGGAAGTCCGATGTTCAGGCGGTCGGCAATATCTTTGATTTGATTGTAATAGTTTTCTACCGCAGCAAGTTGATCTGTGTGGGCGTGTCTTTACCGATATATTCGACAAATATATTAAATTCGACTTTTCCACGTTCAAGCGACTGGAGTAACAAACTGCGTATTTGCATTTCTTTTTCTTTGTAGATGGAAGGAATGCGGGTCGACAAATCCAGTTGCTTGCTGTTCAGAGCTTTTATTTCTACGGTTACTTTTTTAGAAGGAAGTTCGGCTGTAACCTTACCGAATCCAGTCATTGATTGTATCATTGTTCTAAAAATTTGTGCAAAGATAGCTAATCAATTGATAATTGACAATTGACGATTGACAATATAATTGAGAAAAAGCCGAAACCATCCGTGCTAGCCTTAATAAAATCGGTTTTGATCATGAGATTACAGTTATGTTTTATACTTTTGCATCCATTATCAACCGATTGGCTTTTGACACATATTTAATTGTCAATTGTCAATTGTCAATTGTCAATTAAAATGTCTTGTATATTAAATATCGAAACATCGACTTCTGTATGCTCTGTAGCGTTGTCTATGGATGGTGAAGTCCTTTTTGCGAAGGCTTCGTTCGACGGCCCTTCGCATGCAGCCCTATTAGGCGTATTTGTTGAAGAAGCTCTTTCCGTATTGAAAAAGAAGGGGAAGAAAGCCTTGGATGCCGTAGCGGTCAGTAGCGGTCCTGGTTCTTATACCGGACTCCGTATCGGAGTGTCTGTCGCTAAAGGTCTTTGCTTTGGTTTCGGTATTCCTCTGATCGGCATTCATACGTTGGACATCATGGCTGCTACTGTCAACAGTAAGGGTGATTCGCAAATCGTCTCTATTACTGATGATTGTCTTTATTGTGCTATGTTGGATGCCCGGCGTATGGAGGTTTATGCCGCTATCTACGATGCTTCCTTAAAGCCTGTCCGCGAGACGAAGGCCGATATTGTGGAAGCCGGTACGTATGCTTCTTATCTGGAAAAAGGGAAAGTTTGTTTCTTTGGCAACGGTGCTTCCAAATGCAAATCGGTCATCACTTCTCCGAACGCCATCTTTATCGAAGACATCCATCCTCTTGCCGTAAACATGATTCCGCTCTCGGAACAAGCTTTTGCCGCCGGCAAGTTTGAAGACACCGCCTATTTCGAACCGTTCTACCTGAAAGAGTTTCAGGCGACGGTTGCAAAAAATAAGGTGCTTTTAGCTCGATGATGTAGTTGTGTGCTATGTCGGAATGGCACGTTTGTCGAGATTTTTTGTAAGTCCGGTCAATCGGGAAAGAACTTAGATATGCAAAATCGTCCTGTTTCTTGTGTTTGATAGCTGCAATGTCAAACATGGAAACAGGACGATGTGTTATTTAGGGTTGCCATCCATGTAAGTCTTCCTCCTGCAAGCAATATAAATAAGCTGCTGTAAACATCCACCTATCATATACATACGATTTTTTTTTAATCCACCTATCATACTATCATATTTTCTTATAAATATCTGTATATTAGTTTATAAAAATATGATAGTATCTATTTTCAACTATCATTTCATACTATCATACTATCATGTCGTATATCACATGATTCTGTCTTCGTGCTGGGGAAAAATAAGTGTAGATATAATTGAATAAAGTACTGTAAATATTTGCATTATAGATGTTTTATTTGTATATTTGTAATAAGAAAAGAAGCCCGTCATCCGGGTGTCGGAAGGGTGAGACCCGGGTGTTGATACCGTTCAGATGGGGGTGTCAAAAGTGTTAAAATGGGCGTCTTGAGAAGAATATCTGGTTGTTTAATATTAAAAATACTGTTATTTATGGCACATTACTATGTAGTCCGGCAAAAACTGGACAAGACGGGAGCGGAAGATAAAGTACGCTATTATGGTGTTCCGGTTACGTGCGGGCGGGTTTCAACGAAAAAGCTGGCTGATTTGGTTGCCGATCGTTGCTCGTTGAGCCGAGGTGATGTGTTCGCTTCGGTTTGCGAGATCGGAGGGATGATTCTTGAATTGTTGAAAGACGGCTATTCCGTGGAGTTGGACGGGTTGGGTGATTTTTATCTTTCGGCAGGGAGCGAAGGCTTCGAAGATCCGAAAAAATGTACTCCCCATCGGGTGAAGGCGCGTCGTGTCTGTTTCAGGATGGCTCCCTGTGTGAGAAAGAGCATGAAATTTGTCAAATTCGAAAGAAATCCTTGGTAATGCAAATCACATATTACAGGCATAAAAAAGGCGTGTTGCGGATGCACTCGCGTGATATGGAATATATTGTCGGGTTGCTGAAAAACGGCAAAGATGCGGAAGCGATACTGTCGGTTCGTCGAAAATTGAATATGGCGTTTTTGGCACGAACCACGGATTTGTCCGGAAAACTACCGGTTCTGGCTTTTGGCTCGACGTTCAAGAAGAATGGCGATGGAATACAGTTGAGGCGCTATAACGGGTATGTCTTGTTGGAAGTGAACGGCTTGGAAAGCCAGAGTGAGGCGGAGGCCGTCCGCCGTGAAGCTGCCGCCCTGCCGCAGACCTTGCTGGCGTTCGTCGGGCTGAGCGGGCGTTCGGTCAAGATCGTGGTTCCTTTTGTGCTGCCCGACGGCTCGCTGCCGAAAAAAGAGGAGCAGGCCCGTATGTTTCATGCTGCGGCTTATCAGCTGGCGGTACGGCATTACCAGCCGCAGTTGGGCAGCATTATATCGTTGAAAGAACCGTTCCTGTCGCGGGGGTGCCGGATGAGTGTGGATCCGGACGCCTATTACAATCCGGATGCGGTGGCGATCCGGATCGAGCAACCTTTGCAGATGCCGGACGGGGGTGACTTGAAGATCGTGCCTTCTCCGGTTCGGGATCCGTTGGAGATGATGGCTCCGGGAGCGGATCGGAACGGGCAGATCGCCACGCTGTTCAGTGTTATCCTGATGGAGATGACGCGTCGGTTTTCAGAAAGCCCGGAAGATGATATCCAACTGCTGTTCATCGACTTGGCGCAGGCTTGCTGCCGGCTTGGAATACCGGAGGAAGAGGCGGTGGCTGGACATTGCGCTATGAGGCTTTGAAAAAATATAAGATAGACATCCGTATGGCTTTCCGTACGGCATATACGTTGGAGAATGTTTCAAACCGTGCGGAGCCGCTCTCTTCTGTCCCGCCATCCATGTCGTTGGTGTTGCGGTTGGACGAGTTTATGAACCGGCGTTATTTCTTCCGGACGAATGAGATGAGCGGTGGAGTGGAATATTTGGACCGTTCGATGATACAGTTCGTTTACAAGCCTTATACGACGAAAGTTCGGAATTCCATTTGCCTGGAAGCCCAGCAGGAAGGGTTGAATGTATGGGACAAGGATATCGACCGGTATGTCAATTCCGATCGTGTTCCGATATATCATCCTATCGACCATTTTCTTGGGAATCTTCCGGCTTGGGACGGAAAAGAACGCATCAGGGCATTAGCCGGGCGTGTCCCTTGTGACAATCCGGTATGGGGGGATTTGTTTTACCGCTGGTTCCTAAGCATGGTGGCACATTGGATGGAACTGGATTCGGAACACGGGAATAGTACGACACCTCTGTTGGTCGGTGGTCAAGGGTGTGGGAAGTCCACGTTTTGCTTGAATTTGTTGCCACCAGTGTTGCGTCCTTATTATACGGACAGTATCGATTTCGGCAATCGCCGTGGGGCGGAGTTGGCTTTGCACCGGTATGCGTTGATTAATATCGATGAATTTGATTCAGTGAAAAGTTCTCATCAAAGTTTTTGAAGCATATCCTGCAAAAAGCGGTTGTGAACACTCGTTTGCCTTATCAGAGTGCGAGCCGTAACTTGCGTCGCTATGCCACGTTTATCGCGACCAGCAACAATTATGATTTGCTGACGGATCCGACCGGTAGCCGCCGTTTCATTTGCGTGGAGGTGAAGGGGCGGATCGATTATGCCCAGCCGATCGATTATGATCAGTTGTATGCGGAAGCGAAAGAATTGTTGAGGCGTGGTGAACGTTTTTGGTTTACTCCGGAGGAAGAGGCGCTGATCACTGAAAACAACAGGGATTTCCAGCAGCAGCCGGCTGAAGAGCAACTGTTCCTGCGTTATTTCAAGATCGCGGAGGATATTGAAGAGGCAAAGCCGCTTCTGGCGTCCGAGATACTGGATATGATCGCGGAGAAACAACCCGGTTTTAACATTACAAAAACGATGATCCTTAATTTCGGCAAGCTTTTGAAGCGGAATAGCGTGCCGAATAAGCGGACGATGAGGGGGACTTGTTATTATGTGGAAGAAGTAGATGGTTGATATATAATTGATTGACTGATTTTATGTATGATGGTATGATAGTAGCCATGACAGTTGTTTTGCGAACTGTCATGGTTGTTTTGTGTTGATATATAGTGGGTTATTGCCAATTATGATGGTATGATAGTTGGATCGTCTATTTCCAATTGTATTTGTAAGTGAAGAAAAAACATTCTTTCTAAAATATTTACTCAGTTAAATAAAGAACAAAAGTAAGGAACGGTTAAACCAAAAAAGGGGGTGTCTTGTTTAATCTTCAAATCAATATTGAAGAATAGACATGAGACGAAAGAATACGAATGTACTGCTGGTCTTTGGTGTGGTGATCGCGATTATCCTGTTAATGATTTGGTTGTTTTTGGGGACAACATTGGAACAGGAGGCAAATCCAGAGACAGATCCGATGACCGTCGAACAAAATATCTGATAAGGTCGGATATAAAAAGGGAGGCTGTGTCGTAAATAGTTTTTTATGATGCAGCCATTAATATACTTCTGATGAATCGTTGTGCGCATATACAAACTTACCCAAGAATACGTTAAAGTCCGTAAACTTGGGTAAGTTTTTATATTTGGAGATGACTTGGAGTTCAGCTCCTTTTTATGTAGAATAAGTGAATTATCCTAAGAATCCCAACAGGATACCGGCTGCTACGGCAGAACCGATTACACCTGCTACGTTCGGACCCATGGCGTGCATCAACAGGTAGTTGGTCGGATCATATTCCAGACCTACGTTCTGAGAGATACGGGCAGAGTCGGGCACGGCAGACACACCGGAGTTACCGATAAGCGGATTGATCTTATTGCCTTCTTTCAAGAACAGGTTGAAGAACTTCACGAACAGGATACCTGCACAAGTTGCGATCACGAATGACAACGCTCCCAAACCGAAGATCTTGATGGAGTTCAATGTCAGGAACTGGGTTGCTTGAGTAGAAGCACCTACCGTAATACCTAACAGGATCGTGATCGTATCAATCAGCGGACCACGGGCTGTTTCAGCCAAACGACGTGTTACACCACTTTCTTTCAACAAATTTCCGAAGAACAGCATACCCAACAGAGGCAGACCGGAAGGAACAAGGAAGCAAGTCAGCAACAGGCCTACGATCGGGAATACGATCTTTTCCGTGGAAGAAACGGCTCTCGGCGGTTTCATGCGGATCAGACGTTCTTTCTGAGTCGTCAGCAGGCGCATGAACGGAGGCTGGATAATAGGAACCAGCGCCATATAAGAGTATGCCGATACTGCAATAGCACCCATCAAGTTCGGAGCTAACTTGGAAGAAAGGAAGATTGCTGTCGGGCCGTCGGCACCACCGATGATACCGATTGCACCGGCCTGGTTCGGTTCAAATCCCATTTGAAGAGCGATGATATATGCTCCGAAAATACCGAACTGAGCCGCTGCACCGATCAACATCAGTTTAGGATTGGAGATCAATGCGGAGAAATCGGTCATGGCCCCGATACCGAGGAAGATCAACGGCGGATACCATCCGGAGGTTACACCCTGGTAGAGGATGTTCAACACAGAACCTTGTTCGTAAATACCCACCTGCAATCCTGCATCTTTGAACGGAATGTTACCGATCAGGATACCGAATCCGATAGGGATAAGGAGCATAGGCTCGAATTCATATTTAATAGCCAGGAAGATGAACAACAGACCGACAAGGATCATGATAAGGTGACCCGGTGTCGCGTTGTAGACTCCTGTATAAGTGAGGAACAACTCCAAGTTTTCTCCCAAGAACTGGAGAAAGCTTTCATGAGCCGTACCTGCTGCCTGTAATAATACTGATCCTAACATAATATTATCCTATTACGACGAGGTCAGCACCTTCCAGTACGGAATCCCCTTTGTTTACTTTTATTTCAATGATTTTGCCGTCACAGTCGGCGTTGATGTTGTTTTCCATCTTCATGGCTTCGAGGACAAGTAGATTCTGGCCTCTCTTGACAGTATCACCGACTTTACAGTTAACCTGCAGGATTACACCTGGCAGCGGAGATTTGACAGCGCCCTTGGTGGTTGAGGCTGCCGGACGGGAAATAACCGGTTCGCCACTTGCCGTTGTAGGAGCTTGAGCCGGGCGTTTCAGTGTAACCATCTGTTTTTTTGCCGGTTTCTCCATTTTTACCTGATAGGGAGTACCGTTTACTTCTACTTCAGCGATGTCATCCACTACCGAGCTGATATGTACTTTATATACGTTACCGTTAATAGTATATTTAAAACTTTTCATTCTTGTTTGTTTTTAGAGATAATTACTTTTTGGGAACTTCACGCAGACCGTAAATCTTGGAACTCCACGGAGAATAAGATCTTTGAACCTTGCGGATCGTCAGAACCGTATGTTCGATGTCGTGGTTGTCGTCGCTCATTTCGTATAGAGCCGCACCGATAGCCGCAAAGATTTCCCCGGATTCCTGACCTGCATTGTCTGCAATAACAGCCGCTCCAGCCGCTTTCTGTGCATTGCGTTTGCTGGCCGCGATCGAGAGCTTTCCGATTTGTTTAAAGATGATGAACAACAGGAATAATCCGGAGAACACAACTGCCATGCAGTCAGGGTCATACCGATACCCCAAGAATCATTTTCTTTAAAGTTCTCGATTTTCTCGTTAGAATCCAATGTTACGTTATTGGTGCTGGGTGTAACTTTTGTCAGAGCTGTCCATTCACCTTGTCCGTCTAAAGTTCTACCATAGCTGACATCTGCTTTTTGTGAAGCAGGGATAACGATCTCATCGATCAGAGTTTTACCGTCTGCATCGTATAACGCAATGTAATTTTCTTTTGATGGGTCGAGCGTGAAATTGACATGGAATGTTCCCCGATCCGGTTCTCCGTCTGCCCAGAACAAAGTGTGCTGGCGAGGAGGAATTACTGTTAGAACGTCGCCCTTCGGAATCGGATACTTTTTCGGGTTGCTCTTGTCATTAGTCAAGTAGCAACCGGCGATATTGACCGAACCGGCCGAATTGTTGAACAATTCGATCCAGGCATGGCGTTTGCCGTAATCATCAACAAAGTTATCTTCGTTGATGACCAGCACTTCATTTATTCGCATGGAGGTTGCACGCTGTGCTTTTGCCCCGAATGAAACGAGCAACGCGAACAGCAGCAATACCCCTATTTTCTTATTAATCATATTCATTTCCTGTTTTAAGAATTATAGAGGCAGATTGTCATGTTTCTTGGCAGGATTGCTTAACTTCTTGGTCTGCAATTGTTGTAAAGCACGAATAATACGGAAACGAGTGTTACGAGGTTCGATAACATCGTCGATATAGCCATATTGAGCTGCATTGTATGGGTTTGCAAATGCTTTTTTGTATTCGGCTTCTTTTTCTGCAGCGCAAGCTTTCGGATCTTCCGAGGCAGCCACTTCTTTTGCAAAGATCACTTCTACAGCGCCGCTTGGGCCCATAACTGCGATTTCGGCTGTCGGCCATGCGTAGTTCATATCGCCACGCAGATGTTTGGAGCTCATCACACAATAGGCTCCACCGTAAGATTTACGCAATGTTACAGTTACTTTAGGCACTGTGGCTTCGCCGTAAGCGTAAAGCAATTTGGCTCCGTGCAGGATAACGCCGTTGTATTCCTGGCCTGTACCCGGTAAGAATCCCGGTACGTCAACCAATGTAACCAAAGGAATGTTGAAAGCATCACAGAAACGGACGAAACGGCCTGCCTTGCGGGAGGCGTTGCTGTCCAGACAGCCTGCCATTACTTTCGGCTGGTTGGCTACGATACCGACAGTCTGGCCGTTAAAACGGGCGAAACCGACGATAATGTTCTTGGCATAGTCGGCATGTACTTCCAGAAATTCGCCGTTATCGATGATGGTTCCGATAACTTCATACATATCGTAAGCCTGGTTAGGATTGTCAGGGATGATGTCGTTCAGGTTGTCATCCAGACGGTCGATCGGGTCTTTACATTCGATCAGAGGAGTTTCTTCCAGGTTGTTCTGCGGCAGGAAGCTGATCAATTTGCGGATCAACTGTAAACCGTCTTCTTCCGTATCGACTGCGAAGTGGGCCACACCGGATTTGGTCGTATGTACGCTTGCGCCACCTAATTGTTCCTGTGTAACGTCTTCGCCTGTAACTGTTTTTACAACTTTCGGACCAGTCAGGAACATGTAACTTGTTCCGCGGGTCATGATATTGAAGTCTGTCAGGGCAGGAGAGTAAACCGCACCGCCGGCACATGGACCGAAGATACCGGAAATCTGAGGAATAACCCCGGAAGCCAAGATATTACGTTGGAAGATTTCTGCATAACCGGCCAAGGCGTTGACACCTTCCTGGATACGTGCACCACCCGAGTCGTTCAAGCCGATAACGGGAGCACCCATCTTCATCGCCTGATCCATTACTTTACAGATCTTCATGGCCAATGCTTCGGATAAAGCACCGCCGAATACGGTGAAATCCTGAGCATAAATATATACCAGACGTCCGTCGATCGTTCCGTAACCTGTTACGATACCGTCGCCCAAATACTTAGTTTTTTCAATACCGAAGTTTGTACAACGATGTTGTACGAACATATCGAATTCTTCAAAACTTCCCTCATCCAGCAACATGGCAATACGTTCGCGTGCGGTGTATTTACCTTTTTTGTGCTGAGATTCGATTCTTTTTTCTCCACCACCTAAACGAGCTGTTTCGCGAAGGGCGATAAGCTCCTTTACTTTTTCAAGTTGGTTACTCATTGTACTATAGATTTGTTGTTAGAAATGAACTTATTTAATTGGCAATTGACGATTGAGAATTGCCAATTGAATAGCATCAAATAATTGTCAATTCTCAATTGTCCATTGTTTCTTATTTTCCCGGCATGCAAAGTTCGGTCAGAACGCTGCATGTCGATTTCGGGTGAAGGAATGCAATGTTCAAGCCTTCTGCACCTCCACGAGGAGCTTTGTCGATCAGCTTGACACCTTTTGATTCGGCTTCGTCCAATGCTGCCTGTACGTCGGGAACAGCAAATGCAATGTGGTGGATACCTTCACCTTTCTTTTCGATAAATTTAGCGATTGTACTGTCTTCACTTGTCGGCTCCAGCAACTCGATCTTAGTCTGGCCTACTTTAAAGAATGCAGTTTTTACTTTCTGGTCTGCTACTTCTTCGATGTTGTAGCATTTTAGTCCTAAAACTTCTTCATAATACGGCAGGCAAGCCTCGATGCTCTTTACTGCGATACCCAAATGTTCGATATGTGTAAGTTCCATGTCAATAATAATTTAGTAATTTAATATTGCTTTTTGTTCTATGTTGGCAAAGGTACACTCTTTTTATTAATAGAGAAATAATTCGTTAATATTTATCAGCATGATCCGGATATGTTTAAAAAGCATATTTTTGAAATCATATGGTTAAAAATCAACGATAAGTCGAATATTCAATTGCCTTCCGGTCAGGTAATTAGGGATTGCGTACTGGTGGTTGTCTATATTGGTAATCCAATAATAGGAACTAGTGTTCTTTATGTCGAACAAGTTGAAAATATCCAATCCGAGCCAAATGTTCTTGAGATTGCGGAAGAATCCGCGATCCATGATTGCATCCGTTCCCCCGGCAAGCTGGTAGGAGAAACCGAGGTCCACGCGTTTGTAAGTCGGAGTACGGAAATAGCCGTCCTCGTAGCCTGTACGTGGGGCTGTGACGGGAAGGCCGCCGGACAGTACGCCTTTCAGATTCAGTTTGACACGTTTGTATCCGGGGAAATAATCCTGAAAAAAGAGCGAGACATTATAACCTTGGCTGTTAGGCATCGGTACATATTCGCTCCCTCGGATGCTTTGCTCCGCTTTCATTAGGGAGAAGCTGATCCAGGAGTCCGTACCCGGAACAAATTCGCCGAAGAATTTGACATCGAGCCCCATCGCATGGCCTTGCGCACAGTTCTCGCCGTAGTATCGGATTTTGACATTATCCACCGTATAGGGGTTCAGGTTATCCAATTTTTTATAATACATATCGGCACTGACTTTGAAATTTCTGCCGGATGCCCGGAATGTATAATCGCCTCCTGCAATGACATGGATGGAACGCTGTGATTTCAGGTTTTTGTTCAGTTGTATGATACTGTTGCCGTGTTCGTCCTGCACAGTTGTACGTAATTCCTTATAGAACGGAGACTGATAATACAGACCGGAAGCCAGCCGAAATGTCAGGTTCTGGTCGAAGTTCGGAATGAAACCTATTGAAGCACGCGGGCTGAATATAAATTCCCTGTTATAACTCCAATAGCTGCCGCGTACACCACCAACCAGCGTGAACAGTCCTTGTTTGGTACGAAACTTGAATACATCCTGCAAATAACCGGAAATACGTGTGCTTTCCAGTTTGTTATCCGAGAACAGGTTTGCGATCACGTTGACATTCCCGCCCCCTTGCGGTAACGAGTATCCGGCGGAGTCGCGTTTTTCCCATTCGCTGATCTTGTCGTTGATTTTCTCCAACTGGACGGTAGCACCCCATTTCAACGTATTGTTTTTTATGCGAGCGATACCATAATGCCCGACATTCATGATATTGGAGTGCAGACGGTTGCGAGCGTGCTCGTTATAGCGTGCGATGGATAATTTCTGTATTTCTCCGCCTCCTTCTTCGGCTGCATCTCCCAGCCAGTAATCACCGGCAATATCATATCCTTCCTCTTCCTTACTGGTGAAGGCGGATGCTTGCAAGCCGAGTTCCGTATTGTCGTTCAGGTTATGCTTTAAAGTGAGTGCTCCGAATAACGTTTCGAACTTATCCCGTTCCTGGCCACTCATGAATACTTTAAATTTTTTGGCATTTGTTGCCGTTCCAAAAGAAGTCTCTCGGGTGTGGGGAATGAACTTATAATTGTTTATGGCTAAGTTTCCGAGAAAGTTGATCTCCCATTTGGGGGCAAGCTGGTATGTCATATAAGTCTGCAAATCAATGAAATTAGGATCATATTCGGCATCCGTATCGGTTGTTTTCAAAAGAGATCGTCCTGTTTTGTAACGGAAACCGGTCACCTGTGTGAACTTGCCGGAAGAACTGCCCACATAAGCATTGGCTCCCAGCAGGCTGGCGGAAGCCGAACCTTCGAATCCTTTCGGTTTTTTGTAGGTGATGTCCAGCACGGAACTCATCTTGTCCCCATAACGGGCTTCGAATCCTCCGGCGGAGAAATTGACGGCTTCCGTCATGTCCGGGTTGATAAAACTCAACCTTCCTGTTGTCCGGAACGGATGAGCAGCGGACGGAACACTTCCAGTCCGTTCACATATACGATGTTTTCGTCATAGCTGCCGCCGCGTACGGAGTATTGCGAACTTAATTCGTTATTGGAAGTAACGCCAGCAAATGTAACGACCAGACTTTCAATGCTTCCTCCGGCAGGGTCGGGGAGTAGTTTGACGCGGTCGGCATTCAGGGTTTCAAGAGTGGTTGTCTGCTTTCGGATGGCGGTAGCTACGACTTCTCCCAGTTCGAGTGATGTATAGTTCATCTGCACGTTGAGACGCATATCTTTGGTTACCTGAGGTAGGATCCTTTCGGCCTTGTTGTAGCCAGGCATGATAGATAAGCGTCACCGAGTCACCGGTAGCGACCGAAAGCGAGTAGTGGCCTTTTTCATTACTCATCGTCCCGTTTAACGTGTTCTTGACCCGGATATTGACCAAGTCCAGCGGATTACCATCCGCGTCGCGGATATAACCGCTGATTTTGGCACGTCCCTGCCCGAAAGCACTTATCGAAAATAATATAAATAGTAGTGTAGCTATTGCACGAATCTTCATATTCCATCTAATTATTAAATCTACAAACGCGGGAAACAACGATTTATTTTCAACGAAAGGCAATTTCTCACTATCTTTGTGCCTTGTATAAATAATTAAGGAAAGAAGATGCCTTTAAACCTACAGAAGAACTTGCCAGCTGTTGAGCTGTTGAAGAAAGAGCACATCTTTGTGATGGACTCGTTGCGTGCGTCTGAGCAGGACATTCGTCCGCTACGTGTAGTTGTGCTGAACTTGATGCCACTGAAGATCACGACGGAGACAGACCTTGTTCGCCTCCTGAGCAATACCCCCTTGCAAGTGGAGCTCGACTTTATGAAGATAAAAGGCCATACTCCCAAGAACACGCCGATCGAGCATATGAAGGAATTCTATAAAGACTTTGACGAGATGCAGGATGATTTTTACGACGGCATGATTATCACAGGTGCTCCGGTAGAGCAGATGCCTTTCGAGGAAGTGAACTATTGGGAGGAAGTGACCGAGATATTCGATTGGGCGCGTACGCATGTGACTTCTACCTTATATATATGCTGGGCGGCGCAAGCCGGGTTGTACCATTTTTATGGTGTCCCCAAATATGATCTGCCAGCCAAGATGTTCGGCGTGTTCCGCCATACGTTGCGCGAGCCTATGTGCCGATCTTCCGAGGCTTCGACGACGAGTTCTATGTGCCGCACAGCCGGCATACGGAGATACGCCGCGAGGATGTGATGAAAGTTCCCGATTTGACGCTCTTGTCCGAAAGCGAAGAGTCTGGTGTCTATATGGCGATGGCGCGCGGAGGACGCGAGTTTTTTATCACCGGGCATTCCGAATACTCGCCTTACACGCTGAATGACGAGTATATGCGCGACGTGAACAAGGGATTGCCTATTGCCGTTCCCCGCAACTATTACCGTAATAACAATCCGGCCCTCGGTCCGGTGGTCCGCTGGCGTGGTCATGCCAATCTTCTGTTCACCAACTGGCTGAACTATTATGTCTATCAGGAAACCCCGTTCCGTATCGAGGATATCAGCAAGTTAGGTGATTTGTAATCAAGAAATAAGAAATAATAGCATGCAAACAAAATCCCGTCCTATAGAACTTCTCTCTCCGGCTAAAGACCTCAATTGCGGGATTGAAGCGATTAATCACGGTGCCGATGCCGTCTATATCGGTGCGCCCAAGTTCGGTGCGCGTTCCGCTGCCGGCAACTCTTTGGAAGATATACGCGAGCTTTGCGAGTATGCCCACCTGTATGGAGCCCGTATCTACGTTACGCTCAACACGATCCTGAAAGAAGATGAGTTGGAAGAAGCCGAACGGATGATCTGGGATCTCTGGCGTGTCGGGACGGATGCCCTGATCATTCAGGATATGGGGATTACCCGGCTGAACCTGCCTCCTATTCCGCTTCACGCCAGCACGCAGACGGACAACCGCACACCGGAAAAGGTCCGTTTCCTCGAAGCCGCAGGCTTTACACAGGTGGTTCTGGCACGTGAATTGTCGCTGAACGAGATTCGCCGGATATCGGAAGCGACTACCGTTCCGCTGGAAGTATTTGTGCACGGCGCCCTCTGCGTCAGCTATAGCGGGCAATGTTATCTGAGCGCCGCTTTGAGTGGACGTAGTGCCAATCGCGGAGAATGCGCCCAATATTGCCGCCTGCCCTATACGATGGTCGATGCGACAGGGACGGAGATCGTCAGCAACAAACATCTGCTTTCGCTCAAGGACATGAACCGTTCGGATCAGCTGGAAGCCCTGTTGGATGCAGGTGTTTCTTCCCTCAAGATCGAAGGGCGGTTGAAAGATGCCGGCTATGTCAAGAATATCACGGCTTATTATCGGAAGAAGTTAGATGCAGTCCTGTCCCGCCGTCCGGAATATCGTCGTGCTTCTGCTGGTCGAAGCACTTATACGTTCGAGCCGGTAGCTGAAAAGAGTTTTAACCGTGGGTTCACTACGTTCCTTTTGGAGGGGCGGACGGCGGATATTACCGCTTTCAATACACCTAAGTCGTTGGGCGAACCTGTCGGGATGGTCAAAGAGATCAAAGGCAATTCTTTTACTGTGGCCGGCTTGAAGCAATTGAACAATGGAGACGGGCTTGTTTTCTTTAATAGGAAAGGCGAATTGGAAGGTTTTCGTGTAAACCGGGTGGAGGCAAACCGGGTGTTTCCGCTGGATATGCCGCAGCTTGCCCCCAAGACTCCTCTTTACCGCAATTTCGACCAGGCATTTGATAAATTGCTAGCCAAGCCTTCAGCCGAACGCAAGCTGTCCGTGGAGATCGAGTTCTTGGACAATCCCTTCGGTTTTACGCTTTGTATGGAGGATGAGACGGGAGCACGGATCATGCTGACCGAGCCGTTTGCAAAAGAGCTGGCGCGTCGTGAACAGCAGGATAATATACGGACACAGCTATCCAAGTTGGGGAATACGCCTTTCGAGGCATCGAAGGTAGTGGTCGGTTTGTCTGAAAACTGGTTCGTTCCCTCTTCTCTGCTTGCCGATATGCGCCGTAGAGGAGTGGAGAAGTTGCTGGAAGCACGCCGTGCCCGCTATCCCCGTGAGACAGTGAAACGTGTGCAGCCGTCCGTGTCGATACCTTTCCCCGAACGCCAACTTACTTATTTGGGGAATGTTGCCAACGGGAAAGCCCGTTCGTTCTACCAGGATCACGGGGTGGAACAGATCGACCGGCATTTGAACTGTCTCCCCGGAAAGATGTTCCGTTGATGTTTACCAAACACTGCCTGCGCTACAGCATGGGGTGGTGTCCTACTTATCAGAAAGACAAGTCTCCCTACAAGGAACCGTATTATCTGCTTTATAAAGATACGCGCCTCCGGTTGCAGTTCGACTGCAAGCATTGTCAGATGTTGGTATTTGAAAGTTGAAAATTATGAGAACGCTATTGTCAGGACGGATAAGAATGACTGTCCGGTGAAAGAAGCCATGATCCGTTTGACAAAAGTATTCCAGCAATAAAGGAGCCGATAGGTATGTGATAACAGTTTCATAGGGATGGAACGACAGTTTCATGGGGATGAAAAAGAAGTTTCATCCCTATGAAAATAAAGTTTCCCTTGCATGAAAATAAAGTTTTCTTTAAGGGGAACGGGAAGGTAGTGCAAGGTTATATAGCCTTTCCTAATAACTCCATATATTTTGCCACCCCTTTCGTGTCTTCTGGAGCCGGACTCCAGGGAGCGAAATTTTCCGGAGCGAGCGGAGCGAACGGCCCTTCCTTGATTTCATATATGACAGAGCCGGATTCTAGAACTAACAGCCCGTGCCATGTTCCCGCCTTTATTTCGGCGCCGTAGACACCTTCTTTCGGATCGAGTATCTGTGTTTGGGTGATTTCCCCTTTGTTGTCAAAGAGGAATACTGCAATGCGACCGCGCAGCAGGAGGAATATTTCATCTTTTTTAGGGTTCAGATGGCGGTGTGGGCGGAGGTAGGTTCCCGGTTCCAGGGCATTGAGCAAACGGTTGACGGGATCGTCCAAATGCTCATGAAAGTTGTAGTTCATGCGTAGCCGAGGCGACTGTTTGGCACGCCCGGTCGTTTCATTCAATAAAGCTTCGTTTATGATCTTCATGCGAATAATTGATTACTGGAGGACGAATGTACAAAATAAATATTGGCTGGTATGCCATTTCTCCGTACATTTGCAGAAACCTGTAAATAAAACAGAATGAAACCTGCTCTAACTTATTACGCTCTGCTGGTCTTACTTCTGGCATCCTGCTTTTCCTGCAAAACAGATTCGGAGAAGAAAAAGTTTGTTATCGGCGTCTCGCAGTGTACGCTTGAAGGTTCTTGGCGTAAATCGATGTTGCTGGATATGAAGGTGCAGGCCTCCGAATATCCGGGCGTCTCCCTGTTAGTCGAGGATGCAGCGGACAGTAGTTTGTTGCAGGTGGAGCAGATACGCAGCCTGATAAAACGTAAGGTCGATCTATTGATTATCTCCGCCAATGAATCGGAACCTGTCACTCCTATTGCGATTGAGGCCTACCGTGCCGGCATTCCGACTATCCTGGTAGACCGGAAGATCAGTTCGGACGAATATACGACTTATATCGGTGGTAACAATTACGAGATCGGTCGCCAGGCCGGCTTTTTCGTGAACCGACAGGTGAAAGAGAAATATCCTACCGTATTGGAAGTATGGGGCTTGTCCGGTTCTTCTCCGGCGCAGGATCGCCATCGCGGTTTTATGGAGGTTTTGAACTCCCGCATCAAGGTGAAGGAAATATTCGGGAAATGGAAGCCGGAAACGGTGGAGAAGGAGATAGCGGAAATGGATTCGCTGGAGGAGGTGGATGTTGTGTTTGCCCATAATGATGTGATGGCAATGGCTGCCCGCAGGGCAATCGAAAGGATGCATCCCGGATTGGCGGACAGGATTAGCTTTGTGGGGATCGATGCCGTTTCGGGACGGGGATCGGGGCTGGAAGCGTCATGCACGGAGAGTTGGCCGCTTCGGTCTTGTATCCGACGGGTGGGAGCCTTGCTATCCGTGTAGCCATGCAGATATTGAACGGAGAAGATGTGTCCCGGCAATATTTGCTATCTTCTGCCTTGATCGATAAGAACAATGCCGGAACGCTGTTTATCCAGTCCGAACAGGTGGTCGACTATCAGCACCAGATCGAGTTGCAACGGGAGAATTTGGAGAGTATGCTTTCCAAATACACGTTCCTCCAAAACTCCGTCGGCATTATCCTTTTGCTGATGGGGATGTTGCTTTTGTCCGCCTTGTACGTGGTCCATGTGAACCGGGCGGTGAAGCGGAAGAACCGCGAGCTGAAACGTACGAACTTGCAGGTGCAACAGCAAAAAGAAGAATTGGCTGAGGCAAACCGTTATATTGAGAAGTCGACGGCTCAGAAACTGCAATTCTTTACCAATATCACACACGAGATCAAGACGCCGTTGACGTTGATCCTCGGTCCGCTCGGCAAGCTGTCGAAAGAGGCTCCGGAAGGTTCTTCATTGGCAGACGATATCCGTATCATTCGGAAAAATGCGGAAAGGTTGAAGAGAGTCGTGGACCAGTTACTTGATTTTCGAAAGGTAGAGAGCAATAAGATGAATATGCGGGTCGGAGAGGTAGATTTAGTTGCTTTTGTGGCAGAAGTGAAATCTTATTTCGATACGATGGCTGCCACCAAGCAGATACATTTCACGTTTGAGCATGACTGCCCTTCTGTTAATATATGGGTAGACAGGGATAAGATGGAGAAGATTCTGGCCAATCTTTTGTCCAACGCATTCAAGTTCACGCTGGACGGAGGTACGGTCACGATCCATCTGAAAGATAAAGGAGATCAGGTCGAGCTTTCTGTCGAAGATAATGGCAAAGGTATTCCGTCGGAAAATATTGCTTCCGTCTTTGACCGTTTCTTTACCGGTGACCAGAACTATGTGACGGGAACGGGGATCGGCCTGCACTTGACGCGTGAGTTCGTCCACATGCACAAAGGCACGATCCGGGTGGAGAGTGTTCCGCATAAGAGTACTGTCTTTACGGTCATCCTCTTGAAAGGTAAATCTCATTTTGACGAATCTTGTACATTCGATCTTTCCGTAACCGAGCTTTCCAGTGGTGTCGCCGACTTGAACACGGATGAATTGCAGGAGGTTTTGAACCGTACCTACAATTATACTGTTCTGGTCGTAGAAGATGATCTTGATATACAGAGTTACTTGCAGGCGGAATTAAAACAGAACTTCCGTGTGTTGGTTGCCGATAACGGCGTGAAGGCTTTGGAGGTACTGATGAGCGAAGAGGTTTCGATGGTTATCAGCGATGTGATGATGCCGGAGATGAACGGTTTCGATCTTTGTCGTAAGATCAAGTCGGATATTGTCCTGAGCCATCTTCCGGTTATGCTGTTGACTGCTTTGTCCGACGACAAGCAACAGATGTACGGGGCTGCCAGTGGTGCGGACGCATATATCCAGAAACCTTTTAACATAGAAGTCGTGAAACTGCGTATCATCAAGCTGCTGGAGGACCGTGTCCGGTTGCGTGAGGCTTATGCTCGCGATGCTTCTTCGCCTGCTGTTTCCGTGAAGGAGGAAAAAGCGGGAAGCATGGACGATCTTTTTATGAATCGTTTCTTGAAACTGATCGAAGAGTCCTATGCCGATCCGGATTTTAGTATTGAAAAAGGTAGTGAAAAATTGGGCTTGTCGCGTGTGCATCTTTACCGGAAGGTGAAGGAGCTTGCCGGAGTGACACCGACCGATTTCCTGCGTAACTATCGTTTGAAGAAAGCTGCTGCTCTACTTCGACGGAAAGCCGGGAATGTGAATGAGGTGGCTTATGCGACGGGCTTCGGTTCGCCTGCTTATTTCTCGAAATGTTTTAAAGCTGTTTACAATATTACTCCGACGGAGTATCTGGAAAAGGAATAATATTCTTCTCTTTGATAACGCTCGTTACATTTGTGTAACATTTGTGCATGTAACTCGAAAATAAGAGTATAATGTAACAAGTGTTATCAATCTTGTAGCATTAGTTATCGTCGCATCTGCTACCTGTTTCTATCTTTGCATCGTAGATAATAAATTATCCTTGTCAAATAAACTATAATGAAACAATGCAAAGCAACAATAAGAAACCGGTCGTAGTAGGCATAGGAGAACTCCTGTGGGACATGTTGCCAACAGGAAAGAAAGCAGGTGGTGCTCCTATCAATTTTGTCTACCACGCGTCGCGGTTGGGGGCGGAAGGATGTGCTATCAGCGCCGTGGGAGACGATGGGCTGGGGCGCGAAATCCTCGAAGAACTGGATAATAATTCGATCCGGTATCTGATCGAGAAAGTCCCTTATCCGACCGGAACGGTACAGGTTACTCTGCAGGATGGTGTCCCTGACTATATTATTAATGAACGTGTAGCTTGGGATCATCTTTCTCCGACGTCAAATGCGATTGATTTGGCCGAACGGGCGGATGCCATTTGCTTCGGTACGTTAGGACAGCGTTCCGCACAGTCGAGAGAGACGATACAAGCGATTCTTTCTTTTGCCCCGGATGATGCTTATCGTTGTTTTGACATCAATTTGCGTCAGCATTATTATACGAAAGAGTTGATCGAAGAGTCGCTTTATCTAGCAAATATGTTGAAGGTGAATGACGGGGAGTTGGTCGTCCTGCGGGATATGTTTCATTTGGAAGGAACGGACAAGGAGGTGGTTCATTGGTTTATAGAACACTATAATCTCCGCTTGGTGGTTCTGACGGCCGGAGGAGCTTATAGTACGATATATACCGCTAATGAAGAATCGACTTTGCAAACCCCGGAAGTGCAGGTGGCGGATACGGTTGGAGCAGGTGATGCTTTCTCCGGAGCACTGGTCATTTCGTTGTTGAAAGGGGCTTCGCTAAGGGAAGCGCATGAATTTGCCGTCCGCACAGCTGCTTATGTCTGTACGAAAGAGGGGGCATGGCCGGCATACGAGGAATAGGAAACAAGGGAAATATATATACGATTTGATAGGTTTAGTTTTTAGGTTAGAAAGATTGTTTAGTAGTTAGGAAACCTTAACGTATAGTAGAGCAAAAAGAAAAAAGATGGTTGATGTTTAGGTTTTTAGATTTTTTTTGTTTTGGTTGATTGAATGGCTCGGAACTTCCGGGCCATTTTTATTGTTGAATAGCTATAGAAACATAAATAGTGAATGATATGAACAAAAATTTTGCCAAGATTCCGGAGAATGCCGAATCGAAAGCTGTGGATAGGGAAAAGGAAGAATACCCCGTACAACAAGTAGCTGTTACTTATCCGATAGGTGAGAAAGAAGTGAAGGATGCTGTCAAAGAACTCAATCCCGATACGGATAGCCTTGGAAGCAGAGGATAAAGGAATTTTAAAATGGAGAATTGAAAATTAGCTACAGATGTAATTTTCAATTCTCCATTTTAAATTTTTAAATAGCTCCTTCTATTTTATATCTTAACTGATCCAGCATCAGGCGACTTCGGCTTCTTCTATACCGGCGATCAACAGGTCTGCTACATCTTGGCTGAACTGTTCTTGGAACTTAAGGATGTTGCCGTTTTCCATTTGCACCGCCTGCTGGTAAAAGGAGAGAGCGCCCTTGATATTCTGCAGTGCCATTCGGTATGTCCGGCATTCAGCAGATCTTGTGCGTGGGGTTGGTTATCCAGTATCTTTTTGTAGTAATTCCGTGCTTGGTCATATTTCCCTGTCAAGAAAGAACACCATGCGATAGGTCGCCATGCCTTATGGCTTTTGTTATCCAGGTAATCGACTTTGAAGAAGCATTTCAACGCTTCGTTATAATCCTTTAGTTCGAGATGGCAATGGCCAATGCTGATTTGAACTGATAAATTATCCGGATTTAAAGCTTCGTACCGGCGGTAATATTTCAAAGCCTCTTCCGGTTGTTTAAGTGAACGGTAGCAACCGGCGATTCGTCGGATTACCCATTTGCTTTCGGAATTCAACAAGTCTGCGTGTAGGTAGGCTTCCAGGGCGCCCTTCAAGTCTCCTTCCATTTGCTTGCAATAGCCGATTTTCTGGAAAAGAATGTCGCTATCTTGATCCGTTTTTGCCAATTGGTTGAATATGGTCAGTGCATCGCTAAAATAGTTTTTACGGAGATAATATTCAGCGATGTTTGTAAGGCTTTCTTTATCAGAAATATAAGGGCGAAGGATGGCAAGATTGTGGAAGTCGAGCGGCATCGTGAAGATATCCGTAAAATCCAGATGGCCCGGATATAGTTTGAAGAAACGATACAGGTCTTGTATGTACTGTCCGATGATCGTATCCTGTTTTCCACGTTTGCTGATCAATTCTTCTTTATTCTGCTGGATCATTTCTGTGGCCTGGCTGTCGAATTGGTTCATCATCATCTTTCGGGCTTCTTTCGGCAATTGCATCATGCTGAAATAAAGCGAATATTTATCCGAATTGCACATAAAAGCAGCGAATGTCATAGAGTCGAGCATCTGCTTTTCAGCTTCGTTGTCCGGAGTGAACTGATCATCGAAATAAGAATGCTCGATTGTGAATGGAAGTAGCCAGTTGCTTAATTCATGGAAAAACGGGAAATTTTTCAAATGAACAAAGGTTGAGTGCATGACGTCGGCCCCTTCCTGTTGAAGCTCCCCGAATTCTACCATTTTCTTTCCGAGGGTACTGTCAGAAAAGAAGCTTTCCCATTCTGGGTTCATTTCATTTCCTGTCAAATCTTCAGGGGTGAGTTCGTTGAGATTGATCTTTTTGCTGAGCTTTGGACTCAATTTTAACATCTCCGGGATGATCTCATCCTGTAGTTTGCGGGTGATCTTCTCTGTCTCGCGGGCTAAGATAAAGCGTAGGATGATTGTGCGGATCGTTTTGATGAACCCCGGAGTTTCGGCCAAAGCCGCTAGCCTGTCAGCTATCTGCGGATATAACTGCGTCCGTTTTCTATATGTGTATAAAGTGATCAGGATTGAAATTAATGCTCTGACTTTGACCTCTTCGTTCGGATGGCTGGCTGCGTCGAACAATAAAAGTATCTTTTCTCTGTCGAACGCCTCTTGCAATCCTAACATCAAGGCGGAAACAATCTGGCTACCGGTTGTAAAAGGTAGTGCATTGTCGTGTAGCATGCCGCGGATATCTTCAGCTTCCTCTCTTTTCAGAAAAGAAGATACCCATATCTTATTAAAGATGAGAATATTAAATGCGTCACTCTCTTTGTGCTTTCCGGCTTCATGTTCTAAGAACAGTTGGTCATGCAGCTGTTTGTAAGTGAGAGAAGGCTGTATGTTCAGGCTTCTTCGGCGGCTGTAATAGGATAGGGGAGATTCCACAGCTACTGCTTTCTGCTTGACTGAATCGGCCAATTCATAAGTCGATGCCTGTAGATTGTTGTATATCTGTTCCTGCATCGGATCTTTTGCTCCTTCAATCCGGTAGCGCAGCATATATTTGTAGGTGTCCTGAAGTTCGTTCAGCTTGTCCTGAAAAGAATATTCGCGACTTCCTGCAATAAGAGCCTGTAAGGAATCGAAGGCATTCTTCAATTCTTTACTGTCTAATGAACCGACTATGCGGTTGTATGCTTTGTTTATTTCTTGTAGTGTCATATATTATTAATAACAAATGGTATGCCAAATGTATAACAATTTAGCCTAAATTCACTATCTTTGCACACCTAAATAAGTTTAGCAGATGAAGAATATCCGCAATTTTTGTATTATTGCTCATATTGACCATGGTAAAAGTACTTTGGCCGACCGTTTGCTTGAGTATACCAAGACAGTAGAAGGTAAAGATTTGCAGGCGCAGGTTCTGGACGATATGGACTTGGAGCGTGAACGAGGCATTACGATCAAGAGTCATGCCATTCAGATGAAGTATAATTATAAAGGAGAAGAATATATCCTGAATCTGATCGATACTCCGGGACATGTCGACTTTTCATATGAAGTATCCCGTTCGATTGCAGCTTGTGAAGGTGCTTTGCTGATTGTTGACGCAGCTCAGGGTATTCAGGCACAGACTATTTCCAATTTGTATATGGCAATAGAAAATGATTTGGAGATTATTCCGATCATGAACAAGATAGACCTTCCGAGTGCAATGCCAGATGAGGTGGAAGACCAGATTGTCGAACTGTTGGGGTGTCCTCGGGAAGATATTCTCCGAGCCAGTGGTAAGACGGGAGAAGGGATATATGACATTTTAAATACAATTGTCGAAAAAGTGCCGGCTCCGAAAGGTGATCCGGAAGCTCCGTTGCAGTGCTTGATTTTTGACTCTGTGTTTAATCCCTTCCGTGGCATTATTGCTTACTTCAAAGTCGTAAACGGGGTGATCCGTAAAGGAGATCATGTCAAATTTATTGCAACCGGTAAGGAGTATGATGCCGATGAGGTTGGAGTATTGAAGCTTACGATGTCTCCTCGTGATGAGATTCGTACCGGGGATGTCGGTTATATTATTTCTGGTATTAAAACTTCCCGCGAGGTCCGGGTTGGAGATACTATCACCATGTGGCCCGTCCGGCGAAAGACGCGATAGCTGGGTTCGAAGAAGTGAAACCGATGGTCTTTGCCGGTGTTTATCCGATCGACAGCGAAGATTTTGAGAATTTGCGCGCTTCTTTGGAAAAACTCCAGTTAAACGATGCCTCTTTGACATTCCAGCCGGAAAGCTCAGCGGCATTGGGCTTTGGTTTCCGTTGTGGTTTCCTGGGGTTGTTGCATATGGAGATCGTGCAGGAACGTTTGGACCGTGAGTTCAATATGGATGTGATCACGACCGTTCCTAATGTGTCTTATAAAGTTTACGATAAGAAAGGCAACTGTACGGAGGTTCATAATCCGGGCGGCTTGCCCGATCCTACGTTGATCGACCATATTGATGAACCGTATATCCGTGCATCTGTTATTACCAATACGACTTTTATCGGTCCGATCATGACACTTTGTCTGGGTAAACGTGGCATATTGATCAAGCAGGAATACATTTCCGGTGATCGTGTCGAGATTCATTATGATATGCCTTTAGGTGAGATCGTAATCGATTTTTATGACAAGCTGAAAAGTATTTCTAAAGGGTATGCCTCTTTTGATTACCATATCCATGATTTTCGTCCGAGCAAGCTGGTTAAACTGGATATTCTTCTGAACGGGGAACCGGTGGACGCTCTTTCGACGCTGACTCATATGGACAACAGCGTTGCCTTCGGCCGGCGTATGTGTGAAAAACTGAAAGAGCTGATTCCTCGGCAACAGTTCGATATCGCTATCCAGGCGGCTATCGGAGCCAAGATTATTGCCCGCGAAACGATAAAGGCGGTTCGTAAAGATGTAACGGCCAAATGTTATGGTGGCGATATCTCCCGTAAACGTAAGTTGCTTGAAAAACAGAAAGAGGGAAAGAAACGAATGAAACAGATCGGTACAGTTGAGGTTCCACAAAAAGCGTTTTTGGCTGTATTGAAATTGGATTAAAGTTTTTATGCTCGTGTATTCAAAACCGGAGGAGCATGGAATCGGGACGGCAAGCAATAAAAAGGATGAATCTGCCAAGACTCATCCTTTTTGTTACCGTGGATTGGATTTTTAATATTGTCTTTCCAGAATCCATGCATCCTGGAAGTTTGGAGCGTATTTTGCTTTAATTGCATCGCGGCTGTCCGCAGCATCGGCTTTGTCATTGAAACTGGCGACGATCACACGAAGCATGCCCTGTTCGTTTTCTCCCAAAACAGCATTATATCCGTCGTTCTGCATACGTTCTTTCAAAGCGTAAGCATTTGTTTTGTTCTTGAAACTGCCGATAACGACACTGTAACGTTTCAGTCTGCTTGCGTCTTCACCCTGTGCAGCATTAATTCTTTCTGCGCGTGTACTGACGTTGGAAGTTCTCGGTTTAGAAACCGGAGTTACCTCTTCAACTACTTCCTCTTCTTCGACTACCTCGACTGGAGCTGTCGATTCTTTTTCTTTTGCTTGTTCGTAAGCAGCCTTATACGCACTCTGTTTAGGTTTACAAGAACCTAATGCTAAAACCATACATATGGAGGCTCCAAATAACCAAATCTTATTCATACTGTTCAGTTCTTAAATTAATGGGACAAAGATATAAATTATATTTTGTACTTTCGTGCCCAAAACACAATATATTATAAACTACATGAATAAATCTATCGGAACAATGGTTATGGCAACATCCTTATTATTTGGAGCTTGTAGTGGGGATGGAAAAACGTGCGATCGTGCGACCCAACAGAAAGGAAACACGGAAAATGTGATCGGGCGTTCGGATATTAAAGTTAAAGACGGACGGATGACGCCGGAAGTGCTTTGGGCAATGGGACGTATCGGGGGGATGAATGTATCTCCGGACGGACAGAAAGTAGTGTATACTGTAGCCTACTACAGCGTACCGGAAAACAGAAGTAATCGCGAAGTGTTTGTTATGAATGCAGACGGGACGGACAATAAGCAGATTACAAAAACGTCTTATTCCGAAAATGAAGCTGTTTGGATTAAAGGTGGAAAAAAAATCGCTTTCCTTTGCAATGAAAGCGGCAGCAGCCAGCTTGGGAAATGAATCCGGATGGAAGCGACCGCAGACAGCTCTCTGAATATGAAGGGGATATCGAAGGTTTCGCCTTCTCTCCCGATGAGAAGAAAGTCCTGTTTATTTCACAGGTAAAGACAGTCAAGAGTACGGCAGATAAATATCCCGACCTGGATAAGGCTACTGGTATTATTGTCACAGACCTGATGTATAAACATTGGGATGAATGGGTAACAACAGCCCCGCATCCTTTTGTTGCTGATTTTGATGGTAAGGCAATCAGTAACCCTGTCGATATTATGGAAGGCGAACCGTTTGAAAGCCCGATGAAACCATTCGGAGGAATTGAGCAGTTGGCATGGAATACTACATCGGACAAGATTGCTTACACGAGTCGTAAAAAGACCGGAAAGGAATATGCGTTGTCCACCAATTCGGATATTTATGTGTATGACCTGAATACGAAAAAGACGGCCAATATCAGTGAAGGTATTATGGGGTATGACACGAATCCCCAATACTCTCCCGATGGCAAGTTCATCGCATGGCAGAGCATGGAGCGTGACGGTTATGAGTCAGACCAGAACCGCTTGATGGTCATGAACTTGGAAACAGGTGAAAAGATATTTGCCAGCAAGGATTTTGATTCCAACGTAGACGGGTTTGTTTGGAGTGCAGATGCAAAGGTTCTTTACTTTACGGGGGTATGGCATGGTGAGTCCCAAGTATATAAGATCGATCTGACGGATAGCAATAAAATCACGCCGCTTACTTCCGGAATGTACGATTATGCCGGTGTGGCTTTGTTGGGTGAACATAAGCTGATCGTGCAGCGCCATTCTTTGAGCATGGGAGATGAAATCTATTCGATCGATTTGGCTGATAACAATAAAATAGCCCAGTTGACAACAGAGAACAAGCATATCTATGATCAGTTGACAATCGGCAAGGTGGAAGGTCGTTGGATGAAAACGACAGATGGTAAACAGATGCTTACCTGGGTGATTTATCCTCCTCATTTCGATCCGAATAAGAAATATCCTACCTTGTTATTCTGCGAAGGTGGTCCTCAAAGCCCGGTAAGCCAATTCTGGTCTTACCGTTGGAATATGCAGATTATGGCTGCTAACGACTATATCGTGGTTGCCCCGAACCGCCGTGGCCTTCCCGGTTTCGGTATGGAGTGGAACGAACAGGTCAGCGGCGACTATGGAGGCCAGTGCATGAAAGACTATTTTACGGCTATTGACGAGATGGCGAAAGAGTCGTTTGTCGATAAGGATCGTCTGGGTTGTGTGGGAGCGAGCTTCGGAGGCTTCTCCGTTTATTGGCTGGCTGGTCACCACAACAAACGTTTCAAAGCCTTTATTGCACATGACGGTATTTTCAATATGGAAATGCAGTATCTGGAAACAGAAGAAATGTGGTTTGCTAATTGGGATATGGGTGGTGCTTACTGGGAAAAACAGAATGCGACGGCACAACGTACATTTGCCAATTCCCCGCACTTGTTTGTCGATAAATGGGATACACCGATTCTCTGCATCCACGGTGAAAAGGATTATCGAATTTTGGCTAACCAGGGTATGGCGGCGTTTAATGCAGCCGTCCTTCGAGGTGTTCCGGCCGAGTTGTTGATCTATCCCGACGAAACCATTGGGTGCTGAAACCTCAGAATGGCGTGCTTTGGCAGCGTACATTCTTCGAATGGCTGGATATGTGGTTGAAGAAATAAGGATTTATTCATAAAAGAGAAAACGCCGTTCCGAATTGTCTGGGACGGCGTTTCTTTATTTATACTAAGCAATTGTGATTCCTGGGTCCAGATATACATCCTGTATGGTGTGCAGCAGCTCTACACCGTCTTTCATCGGACGTTGGAACGCTTTTCGCCCGCTGATCAGTCCCATACCGCCTGCCCGCTTATTGACGACAGCCGTGTAGACCGCATCTTTCAAGTCGGAAGCTCCGTGAGATTCACCACCAGAGTTGATGAGGCCGACACGTCCCATGTAGTTGTTGGCAACCTGGTAGCGACAGAGGTCAATCGGGTGTTCTGTAGCTAGTTCGGTGTACATCTTTTGGTCGATCTTGCCAAATTTGACAGCTGTGAATCCTCCGTTGTTTTCCGGTAGCTTCTGCTTTATGATATCTGCTTTGATCGTAACACCCAAATGGTTGGCTTGGCCTGTCAGGTCGGCTGCGGCATGATAATCAACACCGTCTTTTTTGAATTCACTGTTGCGCAAGTAACACCATAAGATGGTGGCCATTCCTAGCTCGTGCGCATATTCAAAAGCCTCCGAAACTTCGACCAACTGTCTTCTACTTTCTTCCGAACCGAAGTAGATGGTAGCGCCTACGGCTGCTGCTCCCATGTCCCAGGCTTCTTTTACGGAGCCGAACATGATCTGGTTGTATGAATTGGGATAAGTCAGTAATTCGTTATGATTCAGTTTGACCACAAACGGTATCTTATGCGCATATTTACGTGCTATGGAACCTAAGATTCCGAACGTAGAGGCTACTCCGTTACATCCTCCTTCAATAGCCAACCTGACGATGTTTTCCGGATCGAAATAGATCGGGTTCGGAGCGAAGGAAGCTCCCGCCGTATGTTCGATATCTTGGTCCACAGGCAGTATTGAGACGTATCCCGTATTTGCCAACCGTCCGCTTCCTAACAGGCGTTGCAGGTTGTTTAATGTTTGGATATTTCTATCCGAGCCGATCCATATACTGTCGATGACAGACGGTGAAGGAATGTGTATAAGTGATTTATCGATCGTTTTACAAGTGTGTCCCAACAGGAATTCGCTTTGTTCGCCCAGTAGGCTGATAATCTTTGAAGTGTCCATATTTATGAAAGTTTTTTAATATAACATGGGCCGTAAAGGATAGGTTTCATAGTTTTTATCAATTAACAGATAGAATAAATTTATGAGTTTTTTGTAGGGCTTGTTTTAGAATGTTTCCCTACATTTGCAAAGAACAAATAACGAGTGTTACAACTATTTTAGATTATACAACCAATAAAAATTTACAAAGATGAAAAAAAAATGGATTTGCACAGTATGCGGTTATGTACACGAAGGTGATGAAGCTCCTGAATTCTGTCCTCAATGCAAGCAGCCGAAGAGTAAATTTAAAGAAATGGTAGAAACTACCGGTGCATTGACTTTTGCCGATGAACATGTGATCGGTGTTGCTAAAGGTTGTGATGAAGAAATGATTAAAGATTTGAACGCGCATTTCATGGGTGAATGTACTGAAGTCGGTATGTATCTGGCTATGAGTCGTCAAGCTGACCGTGAAGGTTATCCTGAAGTAGCAGAAGCATTCAAACGCTATGCTTGGGAAGAAGCTGAACACGCTGCTAAGTTTGCCGAACTGCTGGGTGATGTTGTTTGGGACACAAAAACAAACTTGGAGAAACGTAAAGACGCTGAATGCGGTGCTTGCGAAGATAAGAAACGTATTGCCACTCGTGCAAAACAATTAAACTTGGATGCTATCCACGACACAGTTCACGAAATGTGTAAGGACGAAGCTCGCCACGGTAAAGGATTTGAAGGTTTATACAACCGTTATTTCAAATAATTCGCAAATTTGTTAACAAAGGAAGGGCATTCTTTTAGGAGAGTGCCCTTTTTATTGGAAAAAAATGCTTTTGAGGGGACAACGAATTTAAATTTTCCCTACATTTGTACTCGCAAACGACGACCTAAGGAAAGCTGCCAGAGTGGTCGAATGGGCCGCACTCGAAATGCGGTGTACGGGTAACTGTACCGGGGGTTCGAATCCCTCGCTTTCCGCAGAAAAGAGGATGTGTCCACCAAATATCACGACACACCCTCTTTTTCTATGTCGTCACTGATTTAGTGCCGATATGGAACTGACAACTTCACACATACAGTTTATCAAAGACCATGCAACAGACGATTTAACCCGCCTGTTGCTTTCCGCTGCCAAGTATCCCGGAATGGATATTCCCTTTTTAGTCGATCAGATTGCTGTCCGAAGGCAGATCCGGGAGAAGTTGCCGTCGTGGTTTGAGAACGGACAATTGGTTTTTCCAGCTAAGATTGCGGCGGAACAGTGTTCATCTGAACAGACAGCAGCTTATAAACAGGAACTGATTGGTGAAAGTTGGACCATTTGCGACCTGACGGGAGGACTGGGAATCGATAGCTATTTTCTTTCCCGAAAGGCGAAACAATTGACTTATATAGAACGCTTTCCTGTTTATTGTGAAGCGCGAAACATAATTTTTCTGTCTTGGAGGCCAACAATATAACGATCATAAATGCTGATGCCGCCCAAGTTGTTGATACCCTTCCGGAGGTCGATGCTTTCTATATCGATCCTGCACGCCGAGGAGAATCCAACAAGCGGGTTTTTGCTTTGCAGGATTGTGAACCTAACCTGCCCGGACTGTTGCCGGCGCTTCTGAAACGTTCCCCGCATGTCATTGCAAAGCTTTCGCCGATGGCAGATATACAAATGACTTTGGAGTTGTTGCCGGGGACGACATCCGTGCATGTCCTTTCGGTTAGGAACGAATGCAAGGAACTGCTTTTTGTGGTGGAACGAGAGGCGGATGGCAGAGAACCGTTAGTCCGGTGCATCAATTTCGGACTGGATGGAATGCAATCTTTCTCTTTTACATTAGAAGAGGAACGTAGCGCCGTATTGGTTCCTGCCGGTCAGGTAGGTACATATTTGTATGAACCGAATGCCTCGGTTTTAAAAGCCGGCGCATTTAAGCAGATTGCCGTCCGGACGGGAGTGAAGAAGTTGCAGGTGAACAGCCATCTATATACATCGGACCATTTAGTTTCCGACTTTCCCGGTCGCAGATTCCGAGTGGATGAAGTGCTGTCTTTTACCGGAAAACTCTGTAAAGGACTATCAAAGACAATCCCCCAAGCAAATATAACCGTGCGTAATTTTCCTCTCTCCGTAGAAGAACTGCGTAAGCGGACGAAGATCACCGACGGAGGCCATGTCTATCTCTTTGCAACTACCTTGGTGGATGGAGAAAAGGTGCTGGTCAAGTGTTCCAAAGCCTGATCGATCAGGTGAATAACATCAGCACCAATTGTGCTGAAATCACGCGGATAAACATTGAAAGCGGATAGACGGTGGCATAAGAAACGGAGGGTTCGTCGCCATCGACAGTCGTGTTGGCATAGCTCAGTGCCATCGGGTTTGCCATGCTCCCGCAGAGCATACCCACGTTGTGCGCATAATCGAGTTTGAAAAATTGCGAAGATATGAAACCGACGATCAGCACCGGCACGATCGTCAGCAGAAATCCAAGCCCGATCCAAAGCAATCCTTCTGCCCGAAAAACCGTTTCGAAGAAATGTACACCCGAATCGATCCCCAATCCCGCTAAATAAATAATGATCCCCAGTTGACGAAGCATCAGGTTGGCACTCATTGTCGTGTAGGTTGTCAGGTGGAAACGAGGGCCGAATGCGCCCATCAGGATTCCGACGATGATCGGGCCTCCGGCGATCCCTAATTTGACTGGCGTACTCATCCCCGGTAACGTGATCGGCAATGCTCCTAACAGCATCCCCAGCGATATACCAATGAAGACAGCCAAGAGGTTCGGATTGTTTAACCGCTTGATCTCATCCCCTAAAATCTTTCCGACTGTGTTTACCGAATTCGCTTCTCCCACGATAGTCAACCGGTCACCGATTTGCAGGCGCAGGTCGGGAGAGGCCAGCAGGTCTATACCGGCACGGTTCACACGCGTAATATTGATACCGTAGAGGTTGCGAAGGCGGAGAGAGCCTAATTTCACACCGTTCACCCGGTTGCGTGTCACCGCGATGCGGCGCGAGATCAGTTGGCTGTCAATAGCATTCCAGTCGATATCCGCCTTGTTCCAATCTACATTCTCCTGCTCGCCGAAAAGGACTTTAATATTTTCGACATCCGATTTAACGGAGATGATCAAAAGGTGGTCATGCTCGTGAAGTAAGGTGTCCGAAGTCGGAATGCTTACTTTACCGTTTCTCCATACACGTGAAATAACGAAATGCTTGTCCGTCAGCTTCATTACGTCCTTGATGCTCTTTTCGTAGATAGCCGGATTGCTACATGAAACTCGGCGACATAGGTAGTCGTGTCGCGTTGTTCCTTTAAGTCTTTCTGTTTCTTGTCGGCAAACAAGGCTCTCAGGATAATAATCGCCAAGATCACGCCCACTACGCCGAGCGGATAAGCGACGGCACACGCCAAAGCCATGTCCGTCACCCCTTTGGTATTGGCCGGATCTATCTGCAACAAAGCCTGTTGGGCGGCTCCCAAAGCAGGCGTGTTGGTAACGGCCCCGCAAAGCAAACCGACCATATTGGAAAGGGAAACTCCTGTTACCCAGTGCAGACCGACTGTCATAATGAGTCCGAGCAGGATAACGCCTAACCCCATCATGTTCATAGCTACCCCTCCCTTCTTCAGCGAAGAGAAGAAACCGGGACCAACCTGTAACCCTAATGCATAGACGAAAAGGATCAAGCCGAAACTTTGAGCAAAATACAGCATATCCTTATTCACGACGATCCCTAAATGCCCGGCCAAGATACCGGCAAAGAATACGAATGTGATACCCAATGAGATCCCGAATATCTTGATCCGTCCTAAATACAATCCAAGTGCAGAGACCAGTGAAATAATGATGACTGCCTGCACCATCGTAGGCTCTAAAAAGGCCTCTTGTAACCAATTCATAAAGTTCCCCTGTTTATTGACGGCACAAAGATAGGACAATAATTTGATTCGTCATCTATTTCTCTCGTTCCCGCGCTTGACACAGGCTCCCCTTATTGTCTTTGTTCGTTTGTTTCATTACCTTTATCCCCAAAATAAGATCAGATTCATATTTGTTAAATCTGGAAAAACATGTCATTGAAAATAATCCATACTGCCGACTGGCATCTTGGGCAAACCTTTTTCGGGTATGACCGTGATGAGGAACATGAGGCATTTCTTTCGTGGTTGATCGATATATTGACGCTGCGGCAGACTGATGTCCTGCTGATAGCAGGCGATGTTTTTGATGTTGCCAATCCGTCGGCAGCCGCCCAACGCCGTTTTTTCCGTTTTTTGCGGGAAGCGAACCGGCGTAACCCACAATTGCAGATCGTGATTATCGCAGGTAATCATGATTCGGCAGCCCGTCTGGAGGCGCCGATACCCCTGTTGGAAGAACTGAATACGTCAATTGTAGGGGCTGTCCCGCGAACCGACCTGTGCAAGATCGATTTCGATTCGCTTCTGATTCCTTTATATAATAAGGAAGGAAAACGGGAAGCGATCTGTCTGGCTGTTCCCTATCTTCGTCAGGGAGATTATCCCGCTTCGAAAGAAGGGAAAGATACCTATGTGGAGGGCGTTACCCGAATGTATCGCCAGCTCTATGACTATGCCGACAGCAAAGGCAACCGGGCGAGGCCCTGTTTGCGATGGGACACTTGCATGCGACTGGTGCTGAACTGTCGGAAGATGACCGGAGCGAACGGACCATCATGGGAGGACTTGAATCTATATCGGTAGAAGCCTTTAATGAGGACTTGGCCTATACGGCCCTCGGTCACATCCACAAGGCGCAACGGGTAGGGGGACGCGAGTCTGTACGCTATGCCGGCAGCCCGCTTCCGATGTCTTTCTCCGAACAGCATTATCACCATCAGGTTGTTGCCTTTACCCTCGAAAACGGATGCCTGTCGGATCTCGAAGCAGTGCCCATCCACTCCGAACCGCCCTGCATCGGATTCCGGCGGAACCGGCGTCGCCTGCCGAAGTCCTTTTGTCGCTTTCCAACCTACCGTTGGCGGAAGAGGGAGCCGATCGCAGCCTATGGCTTATCTGGAGGTGCAGGTACTGCTGACGGAGCCAGATCCGGGGTTTCGGCATCGGGTGGAGGAGGCACTGGCGGATAAGGCTGTACGCCTGACTTCCATCATCCCTTCTTATCCGAAAAAGGAGGGAGAGGAAGATTCTCGTCCTTTCTCTTATACGGATTTACAAAAGATCGCTCCGCTGGATATGCTTCGCCATACCTTTACGAACCGTTTCGGGGGAGATTTGCCGGAAGAGTTGGAAAAGATGTTTAACGATGTAATGCGGGAGGTTTCCCTATGAAGATATTAGCGATACGAGGTCGTAACCTGGCCTCGTTGGAAGGTGATTTTGAAATAGATTTTACGGTGGAGCCATTACTTTCAGCCGGGATATTTGCTATTTCCGGGCCTACGGGAGCAGGTAAGTCCACCCTTTTGGATACGATGTGCTTAGCTCTGTTCGCCCGTACGCCTCGTACCGACCAGGCGAAAGAAAATAATGTCAAGCTTCAGGATGTCAGTAATGAACAATTGTCGCAGAGCGATCCTCGTTTCTTGCTGCGGCGGGGAACATCCTCCGGTTTTGCAGAAGTGGATTTCATGGCCTTGAACGGACACCGCTATCGGACACGCTGGTCGGTGGCGCGGGCACGCGACAAGGAAAACGGACGGTTGCAGAATCCGCGTTTGGCTCTGTATAACCTCGACAAGGAGGAGGAAGAGCAAGGGACGCGTTCCGATTTGCAAGCCCGTATTATCGATTTGATTGGCTTGACTTTCGAACAGTTTACGCGTTCCGTATTGCTGGCGCAGAACGATTTTTCCACTTTCCTGAAAGCCGAGCAGGGAGAAAAAGCTTCCTTGTTGGAGAAGTTGACCGGAACCGAACTCTATTCCGCCATTTCTCGCCAGATATTTGAAAGGAATGCGCGGGCGAAAGAAGCCTTCGACTTGATCCAAACGCGAATACAGGGTATCGAGCTATTGACGGATGAGGAAGAAAACGACTTGCGCACTCGCCTTGCCGGAACGGAAAAGGAGCTGCAGCGAGTCGAGAAAGCGAAAGCGGAGCAACAGGCCCTTCAAGAGGCCGTCCGTTCTATCGAACAGCAGATAACCATCCGCCAAAGACAACAAAAAGAGGCGGCCGATAAGTTGGTGCACGCAACGGAATTGTTGACGGTCGCTCGCCATGAATACGAAAAGGGAGTGGAGGAACAGCAACAGTCTGAGGCTCGTTTCAAATCCCTTCAACAGGAGATCTTGCAGGCGCGTAAACTGGATATCCAGTTGGATACAGCCATCCGTGACCTGTCACATTCGGAGCAGCAGTTGAAAAATGTAATGCTTCGGAAAGAAGAGGCCGAAAAGAAATATCAAGCTGCCGTCCTCCGCCGGAGACAGGGAGCGGAGGAGATTGCCCGTCTGACCGCTTGGCGCGAGCGTTATAAAAAGAAGGAACGTATTGCGGAGCAACTTTCAGCTTTGTTGTTGCACTTGGATGCAGCATCGGCCACCCGTTCAGGGATGGAGGCGGCTGTCCGTTCGATCGAAACGCTCCGGCAGGAGATGGCGGCGTTGAATAAACAACTTTCCGACCTGCAACAGACCAGTGCAAACAAACAGCAGGCGTTGAAGCGGGCTGAAGCGGATTACCGGAATCTGGAAGAGGAACTGAAAGCTGTCGATGCACCGGCTTTGGACAAACAGATCGAGAAACTTCGCCAGGAACGGGAACAACTGCTTATCGAACAGGCACGCTTGGAGGCTTCCGGTAACATAAAGGATTTACGTGGCAGGTTGCAGGATGGACAACCTTGTCCGGTTTGCGGGAGCACACATCATCCTTTTGCAAATCAGGTTCCTGTCGCTCCTGTTTCTGCTCTAACCCTTCAATTGCAGGATTTATCGAATAAAAAAGAAACCTATGTCGCTCATACCCGCCATCTTACCCGTTTGCAACAGCAGTTGCTCCAACTCCATAAAGAACTTGCAGATAGCGAGGCCGCCTGTAAGGAAATGGCTGGTAAGCAACAACTCGCTGCCAGTCGGCAAGAGAGGGAAGAAGCTATTGTAAAAGAGCAATCCACCCTGTTGACCCAGTCCCTTTCGGCTGCCGACCTGCTGTTCGGCAATAGTGAGTGGCAGAAAGCCTGGTTGCAGAATCCGGAAACTTTCCGTAAAACATTGACAGACTTCGCCCGTCAGTGGCATGAGAATACCGAGAAACTCCATCAACTGGAACGGCAGGAAAGCGCCCAAAAAGCCGAATGCGAATCTCTCGCTCCTTCCTTCCTTCTCTCGAAAAGCAAGCCGAAGAATCCGGACAGCTCCACGAAAAGAACCGTGCCGCTTTTTTCCTCTTTGCAGGCAGAACGAAAGAAACTTTTGAATGGCCGATCTGCAGATAGCGTAGAACAGGAGTACATCCGACGAATGGAAGAACTGAAAGAGCGTTTGAAAAAACTGTCGGCCACCCAGACTGAGCAATCCGGCATCGCCGACCAGACACGCGGCATTGCCGACCAGATTGCAAAAGACCTGACCGAGGCCTCTGCCGACCTACTCCGGAGAAAGGCGGCTTTAGACAAATGGACAGCTGATTATTTGGATTCTTCGGGTGGAGAGCCACTCGAAGTTATCTTGTCCCGGTACACACAGGAAAAGACGGAACTTGCTTTCCGGCTTCGTACTCAGACGGAGAACAAGGCGAAAGTTTCCGGTCTGCAGGAAGAATTGAATGTCCGGCGTACGGAAAGCGAACGTTGGGCGAAGCTGAACGAACTGGCCGGTTCTGCCGACGGCGCCAAGTTTCGTCGTATAGCGCAAGGATATACGCTCGATATACTGTTGAACTATGCCAATGTGCAACTGCGTGAATTGACAAGGCGCTATCGGCTGGAACGGGTTCCCGAAACACTAGCCTTGCAGGTGATCGACCGGGATATGTGCGATGAGGTGCGTACCGTCCATAGCCTTTCAGGGGGCGAATCGTTCCTTGTTTCGTTGGCACTGGCGCTTGGCCTGTCTTCCCTCTCATCCAACCGGATGCGGGTTGAAAGCCTTTTCATTGACGAAGGTTTTGGTTCTTTGGATGCCGAGACGCTTCGTGTGGCGATGGATGCTTTGGAAAGTTTGCGGACACAGGGACGCAAGATCGGAGTCATCTCGCATGTGCAGGAAATGACTGAGCGCATCCCTGTCCGCATCTGTGTGAATCGCGCCGGCAATGGACGCAGCTTTCTTGAAGTTTTGTAAAGTTCCAAAATCCCTTGTCCCCGCGTCAAGCGCGAGAATAGGCTTTCGCCTTTACATATCTTCGACAATAATCCTAAAGCCGACGTTCATCGGCCGCTGCCAAGGCAGGTAGGCTTTGCGGACGGCCGATGTGGAGTATTTAGGACGTTCACGCCAAGAGCCGCCGCGTACGACTTTCTTTTCGACAGCCTCTTTGTTTGCCTTTTCTTTTAAAGGATAAGGAATGTAATCGGAGGCTGTCCATTCCGCCACATTCCCGTTCATGTCGTACAATCCCCAGGGATTGGGCTGGTAAGAGGCAACAGGGCAACTGATCAGTTGGTGGTCGTTTACGTTCAGGATTTTCGGTAGGAAATCCCAGAACTTACGCATGGGATCGTTTGCCCGCATCGGTTTCGGATCTACGCCTGTTACCGCCAGATCGACAGTCGTACTGTCTGCCAAGTTTTCGAAAGCACCAAAGTCGCTCTCCGTCGATCCGAACCAGAAATCATCTGCGCTTCCTGAGCGTGCTGCCCATTCCCATTGTGTTTCGGTAGGCAGAGAAACTGTATTGCCTGATATTTCGCTGATCTTTTGGCAGAAAGCATTCGCTTCGTCCCAGCTGACGCGCACGACAGGCTGTTTTGGCCGGTTGGCTGCATAGCCGGGGGTAGTATGATCTTTCCAAGTCTGTCCGATGTACCGGCTGTCGTGTTCCGGGAAAAGTGCGCGGAACTGCTCGTTCGTGATTTCGGTCGTGCTCATCCAGAAGCCTTCCTTCACGTTTGCCTTGAATGCTGGCGAAGCTGAGGGAGTTCGGTTGTTACCCATCACAAAGCTGCCGGCGGGAATCCATACCAGGTCGATATGTACATCCGGAGTGATGGTGATGCGGCGGGTCGTTTCGTCTTTGGCAGCTTGCCGGGCAGTCGCTGTCTGTGTGTCGAACGGGAATCCCTTTACCTTGACCGGGCGGACCGGTTTGGTCGGCTTCTTTATTTCGACTGTTTCGCCGGTCGTTGCTCCGGTAATGCCGTCTGCCTTTTTGTTTTCTTTCAGCCAGTCGGCGTAGTCGGCAATCTCTTTTTGCCAGTCAACCCGTACACCGCTGTATTTCTCGGCCAGCTCCATACGGCGTTCCACCTGACCTTTGGGAGATTGAGGCTTCAGGTCTATTTGGGTGAAAGCCCCATAATAAGGCGCGTTGAGATCGATCCAGGCATAGAGCGTCCGCATGTCCTCTTCCGGAACCTCTACGCCGTGGTGTCCGGCTTGCAGGATGCGGATCAGTTCGCTGTTGCTCGCGTGAAACTCGGCCGGCTTGAGGACATAGATGTCTGATTCCGGTCCCTGGCGGTACACGTATGGGTGCAGGTTCAGATAGCTCTGGTCGTACTGCTTGTTGATTTTCGTCAAGATACCTCTCTTATATGTGACCATCTGATCCTTGCGGAAGTCCGGTTCGGCATTTTTCCCGTTGTGGCAAGAGACGCAGTTACGGTCCAGTACCGGTTGCACTTCCAGACGGAACGTGAACGGGCGGACACCTCCTTCCGGTGTTTCCAGCGGCGTGCCTGCTTGGTCGAAGCAATCGTGCGTTTGGGAATGGGTATGCTGTTTTGGTCCTCATGGCAACCGACGCAGGAGACGATCTCGCCCGGCATCCCAGTCAGCCAGCTGCGCATCCACTGGATGGCTGCCCCGTCTTTATCCAACGGCTGGATGGAAATCGGCGTGTTGGCGGGAATGGTGAATAGCGCGGAACCGTCTTCCTCGACCGGGACTGTTCCGAGTATACGTTTGATATCCCATCCACTCTGTATTCCCTGTGCATCGTGATCGGAAGGAGCTAAGATATAGGCATACTCATAAGCAAAGATACGGAGAGCCTTGATCGTGCCCCGGGGAACGCCCTGCGTACCTTCTCCTTCGTAGATATCCTGGATAAAGACCGTAGCCTCTTTACTGTCCGGCTTGATCTTCGAAGGGATGACAGGAGGTGTTTCGCGTTTTACCAGCGGGATGGGAGCGGTCAGACCTTCCCCTTCCTGCTCGGCAATGAGTGTCAGGTTATCGAAAACGTCGACCAGGTAAATTCCCCAAAGCGCATCCTTGGCCGGTTTGCAGGCGACTAAAAAATATTTTTCGCTGAGCGGGTACGGCTTCATGAACTGAGGCCAGACGCCTTCCACCAATTCGTCCTTGATGATCGGTACGATCGGGCGGTCTTTGAACGGCAGTTCCTGTATCATCCCCTTTTCCTCTTTCCGGCTTTTGGCAGGGTCGAAGATGACGAGCCGCCCTGAACGTGCCGTCCCGTGATGGCCGGAGATGATGCCGATGAAGCGGCTGCTGTGCTTGGAGAGCGGTTTCATGTCGAACGTACTGTTCGGGAAATAGGAGCCGCTGCCGTAGAGCGCTTTGTTTTCTGTCCCGTCGGGGTTCATGTGCATCACGATACGGGAGAAATAGTGTGTCAGGTCCGTATATTCCCAACGGGTGTACATGATGCGTCCGTTCGGGATCACGATAGGCGACCAGTTCCCGTCCTGGTCGAAGGTGAGGCGGCGCAAGTCACGCGTCTCGGGGTCAAAGGAGACAAGGTTGGCTACCACATCGTCGCCATGCACGCAAGGAACGCCGTTGTAACCGATGTTGGTCGTCGCCACCACTTTCCCGTCCGGCAGGTAATTGGCGTCGCAGAATTCCAGATCCGGCTCATCAACGGTGATCTTTTGGTGAAGGTTGCTTCCGTCGATGTTCATTTCGTATATCTGCACTTCCGGTTCTTGTCGAGCGAGGAGAAGAGGAGGCGGTCGGCATCCCAGTGGAGCTGTATGTCCGAAATGGGAACATCGGCTTCGGGTTTGTATATCCGGCTGCTTTCGATTTGTCCGCGCAAGCCCGTGAGCAAGTCGATCTCGGCATCGTAGCCTTTACGCGAGTTGGAAAATAGCGAGTTGTAGTTGGCTGTCGAAGTTCCCATCGACGGGCCCATCGCCTTACGGGCCTTGTTTCCCAAACGGTAACGGGCCACTATGATCTTGTCCATGTCCAGCAGCGGGTTGGCCAGGATGATCTCACGCTTCAAGGCAAGTATTTCTTGAGCTTGGCCAATTACTTCGTCGGTCGCGTTGCTGGAAACCTTATCGGAGAAGGCCTGCCGCACGCCGGGCAGAAGTGTTTCCAGACGGGATAGTTTTTCGTAAAGCGCGGGAGCTTTTCCTCCAATGCTGTTTTTGTGTCGTCCAGATAGGCACGTATGGCAGTAGGATTTACCCATCGGATTTGCACTTCCAGATCGCTTAGCTGAATTTGGCGTATTGAATCTTGTCCGTTCGTTGCGGAAATACCGGATACGGAAAGAGAGAGGAACGTGAAGAGTAAACAAACTTTATGCTTCATATCATTATTATTTTTTCAAAATCTCTATCACTCTATCACACTTCGTATATAAACTATTCATATACAACTGTTTGTTGTGTGATATATGTCACTTTTATCTATCACTCTACTATCACTCCATCTTTTTCCAATACGGCAGAAAAAGATACAAAGCATATCGCTTGTTTTCAACAAGATAGTGAGATTTGATGCTGAACACCCGGATGTTTGTTCTCTGTACATCCGGGTGTTTGCCCTCCCGACATCCGGATGTTAAAGGTGGGTTTACCCGGGTGTTCAAGAGCTTTTGCAGGTACTTTTATGAAAAAAAGAGCCTTGTTGTGACTTATTTGTCTGCTAATTTGTAAATTTCCGATGCAGCCATCAGGAATGCACCTGTACCATAGAGCTCGGTCATGTCACGTGTCACCTTTTTCGGATCGGCACCTACCGGCTGAACCCACCCTAATTTCCCGTTCGCTTCAACTGCACGGTCAGTGCTTCCCATCCTTTTTTTACGACTGGTAGGTATTTGTCTGCCGGCAGATACCCCTGGTTGATTCCGTATGCCAAGCCGTAAACGATAAATCCGGTCGCGCTTGTTTCGGGTGAAGGATAGCTGTCCGGGTCCAGCAGGCTGGCATGCCAATAACCGTCTTTTCCTTGCAACCCGGCGAGGCGCTCGGACATCTCTTTATAAAGTTCGAGATAGAAAGGACGGAATTCGGTATCTTCCGCCGGCAGCGTCTTCAGGATTTCCGCCAGCCCGCCGATTACCCAACCGTTGCCACGTCCCCAGAAAATCTTCTTGCCGTTGGCTTCTTTTTGTCCGATGTATCGGCTGTCGCGATAGAAAAGGTCTTCGTCTTTATCATACAGGTGATTGTAGGTAGCACGGAATTCACTGTCGGCGAAGTGCATGTATTTACGGTTGCCGGTCAGCGTGTAGAGCCGCGTGTAGACTCCGGGCGCCATGAAAAGGGCGTCGCACCACGTCCAGCGTTCGATCGTGCTGCCTTTGCTGTAATCGAGATCCATGCTTCCGTTGGAAGGATTGTTCAAAACCCAGTCGGCGCGGGCGATGGTCGGTTTCAGCATATTCTCGTTCTTTTCCTTATTATAGAAATCGATGTAGGTCTGTGCGATGCAAACGTCATCGGCATGATACATCCGGTTGGCAACCTGCCAGCTCTGGCGGTTGAAGATTTTCCGGAGCCAGTCATAATAAGTATTGTCTCCACTCAGTTCCGCCCAGTCGAACATCCCCATATAAAGTGCTCCGGCGATCCATCCGCGCGGTTCGCTCTTGGCATATTTGTTTTCGGGATAATCCTTGATCTGCCAGTCCGCCACCCGCCGGGCAACTTCCATGATGCTTTGCCGGTCCCAGCCCGTTTCCGTCGCACTGACAGCGGCTGTATTTGTCGTTTCGGCCTGTGCCGGCAGATTGTTCACTAAACAGGTACAAGCGCAAAGTGAGAGGCCTGTACAGATGTGCTTGATTGTAATTTTCATGATATTCGTTCTGTTTCTTTTAATTCTGCACCAAAAATAGGAAAGATAAGGCTCAGGATATAATAATATCATCTCAAAATGAGTAAAAAATGTACCAAATTTTATGATTATTAAAAAGAAAGGGGATGTCCCTTTGGCTGGAACTTCCCCTTTCATCCTATAAGTGTGTTTTTACTTTATAGCTATTCAATGCTTAGTATCCCGGATTCTGTGGAAATTCGGCTCCTGTGTTAGAGTCGATGATGGTCTGCGGGATCGGCCACAAGGTGTGATGTTCATCCATAGTGTTGCTGTGCGGGTTGTATTTCTTTACGCGTTCAACCAGCTTGCCTGTACGAACCAACGTAAATCGGCGTAACTCTTCACCAACCAATTCACGGATACGTTCGTCCAGTAGGAAGTCAATTGTGGCATCTTTAGCTGTAATTTCCGGTGCATTGGCTCGTTTGCGTATTACATTGATCGCGTCTGCGGCTCCTTGTGCATTGTTTTGCATCAAGCGTGCTTCAGCCAATAGCAGATATGTTTCGGCAAGACGGAACTTCATACGGTCTTTATTGTTACCGCCATAGCTCAAATCCTCTGCTTTTCCGTAGAAGAATTTCGTGACAGCCGGGTATATGGTGAATTTTGTCCATGTCTCTTCTGTGATTTCGGCTTTCTTTCCATATTTATCAGAAGAAGCATCGTTGTAATACCAGTTTCTCTTGATGTTATATTCCGAGTTACGAATATCGCTTGAAGCGAAGAAGTCGTTGCTGTCGATCCACCATTTGAATGGGACGATCTGTGCCAAACCACGTCCGCCTAAAGAGTCTGCCAACACAAAGCCGTCTTCGTTGTAGTATTTGGGAACCCAAGCACGTTTTGTCCAGTCTTCGTTTGCTCCGCCGCCTCCGGTCGTGTTGTATTCGAGTTGCATAACCCAGATGCTTTCCATATTACCGGAAGTACGGTTCTGGTTATATTCTTTGAACATATCGGAGAACGGATCTCCGGCTTTGTCTTTCTCCGCACCGAAGCGTGAAGTCATCAGATGGAAGTAACCGCAATCGATTACAGCTTTTGCTGCTGCTTCCGCTTCTGCATACTTGCCTGCCATTAGGTATACTTCCGAAAGCATATGCTGGGCAGCCCATTTTGTTAACTGTCCAACTTCGACTTATCGGGATCTTCCGGAAGATTTGCGATTGCAAACTGCAAGTCTTCGATCATCTTGCCTAAAACTTCCGCTTTCGGTGTGCGGGTAAAGTCTATCCGGAAGTCTTTTTCAATTTTATCAACATATGGAACATCTCCGTACAAATATACCAGATACCGATAAGCATAAGCGCGGAAGAAGCGAGCGATAGCCTGATAGTAGGCTTTATCGGTCGGTTTGTCCCAATTTACATTACCTTCCGAATATTCGAGGATTTCATTGGCAGAGGCGATCAAACCGTATCCCCAGTTCCAATAGGAAGTGACAAATGTTGTGGATGGTGTATAAGACAAGTTTTCGAAAGGAACCAATGAACCGTCTCCATGCCCTGTGTAGACAATGTCTGTTGCTACCTGAAATGATTCGTACGGACAAGCTTGTCCCTGGCTTGTTGTTGCTCCTCCCCATGTGTTAAATTCGGAACGGGCCCAACCGTACAACCCGTTTACTCCGACTTCAAAACCATAGCTGCTTGTGTATGTATTGTCTGGAGATAGCGAGCTTTTTAGCTCTTCATCCAGAAAACCTGAACAACCGGTTGATGTCACCAATAAAAATGCAGCAGCGGCAGTTGCTAATATATTTTTCATATCCAAATTCAATTATATTATAATGTTAGAAAGTAAGATTTAATCCAAACATGTAAGAACGGGCTGTCGGGTAGGTAACGAGAACATTTCTGTTAGCATCGCTATCTTCTAAGTTCAGCCAGTTGTCGATGTTACTGAAAGTATAGAGGTTGTTGACACTTGCATTGATACTCAGCGAGCTGATTCCAATTGCACTTAATGTTGTCTTCGGGAACGTGTATCCGATCGTGATGTTCTTGATATTGACGTAATTCATTTTTTTGTAGAATGAATGTTTATCGTAAGGAACATAAGCAGGAGATGTCATTTCGTTTGTCGGATTTTCCGGTGTCCAGTAGTCCATACCGCTTATGTAGTTGTATGTCGGCATCCAGCGGTCGAAGTTGTAGTCATGTAATTCTTTTGTCTGTCCGAACACTCCGTTCAGCAAGAAAGAGAAGTAGATGTTTTTGTAATCGAAGCGGTTACCCATTGACAGCAGGAAGCTGGGCAGTTTGGAACCGATGATTTTCTTGTCATCGGCTGTGATAGAGCCGTTTCCGTCTTTATCTTCCAGTTTAGCAGAACCGGGGACAGCGCCTTTTTGGTATTCTTTTCCTTCTTCATTCAGGAACTTGCCGCTTTCGGCATCCCAGCTGATCGTATGTCCGTTTTCAACATATGTTTCGTTTTCCTGCCATGTCCCAACGACATTGTAATCGTAGAATACGCGCAGCGGTTCTCCGATGAACCATTTGTTTGTGATATCGTCTTTGCCATCACCGCGCAGTTCAATAATTTTGTCGCGGTTCAGCGAGAAGTTGACGTTTGTGGTCCAACGGAAATCATTGTTTTGGAAGTTGACGGAGTTCAATGCGATTTCAACACCCTTGTTACGGGTTTTACCTACGTTGTCCATAATGGATTTGTAACCGTTCATGTAAGGAACTGTACGGCTCATCAACAAGTCGCTTGTGTTGACCACATACATGTCAATGTTACCGGAAAGACGTCCGTTGAAGAAACTGAAGTCGATACCTGCATTGATCGTGCGTGAGGTTTCCCATCTCAGGTTTGGGTTCCCAACACCGTTTGTAGGCAGGTAAGCTCCGTTTACAACCGTTCCGTTGTCGCCCCAAATGTAGTTGGTCAGTGTCAAACGGTCAAGCGTCTGATAAGGATTGATGGCCTGGTTACCGTTTGAACCCCATGAAAGACGGATTTTCAGCATGTCCAAATAATTTGTCTGGCTTTCCATAAACTCTTCGGAAGAGATATTCCATGCTGCGGCAACGGAAGGGAAGAATGCATATTTGTTGTTCTTTCCAAATGCGGAGTAACCATCGGAACGTCCTGTCAGTGTCAACAAATACTTGTTGGCGTATGAATAGTTCAAACGTAACATATAAGACAGCATTGCCGTTTCTGTCAGTTTGGATGTGATTTCTTTATTTTTCTCGGCACCAGCCATATTGTGGTATTCGGAATCGTCGTTTACAAAACTTTCACCTGATTCTTTTGCTTCCTTTTTGGTTGTTTCCTGCATACTGAACAAGGCGGTGGCATCAATTTTATGCAAACCGAATGTCTTATTATATTTCAAGAGATTTTCCCATGTGTAATCATAATAGTGGATATTCTCTATAGAAGCGGAACCATTCACCTTTTTACCCGAAAGAGTATTTCTTCCGTAATAAGATCCTACAAAATTATTGCGGTAGTTGTAACCGAAGTTTGTACGGAATGACAGACCGTCAATCGGGAATTGAATTTCTGCAAAAGTTGAAATGAATACATTACGATTTGTTTTGTCGTTCGTCGCATCAATATTGGCCATTGGATTGTAGAACAAAGTTTGGTCCATTGGATAGTCGACGTAACGATCATTTTCATCTTTATAAATGCCATAAGGACTCATTTTCAACCCAGCCTCCAAATAAGGTTGCTCTCCGCCGAATTCTTTTTGGATCGCTTGCGTTCCCATTCCGACAGTTAACCATTTATTTAAAACCTGTGTAATGTTCAATGCGATGTTAGTACGTTTTAAACCTGTGTTTTCCATAACGCCATCTTCTCTTAAGTGAGAGATTGATGCCATATAGGTTGTAGCTTCCGTCCCTCCGGAAATGCTGATCTGATGACTGGTGGTTAAAGCATTACGGAACATGATGTCTTGCCAGTCCAACTCAGAACCGTTCTGATAGTTCGCACGTTCACTCGGATTCAAAAGTACAAGCGGATCGAGTTGATCTCCAGAATAACCGTATTTCATGCGGTTGTAGTCTTGTGTGTATTTTACATATTCGGCTCCTTTCATCATATCGATACGATGTTGTGCTTGTTGCATGCCGACTTGTCCTTTATATGAGACTGTTGGTGCTCCTTTTTTACCTTTTTTGGTCTGAATCAGGATTACGCCGTTTGCACCGCGTGAACCGTAAATGGCAGCTGAAGATGCATCTTTCAATACAGACATATTCTCGATGATATCCGGATCAATGTCACCTAAAGATCCGCTGTAAGGGATACCGTCCATGACGATCAGCGGAGAATTGTCCGCACTCAACGAATTTTCACCGCGGACACGCAAAGACTGGTCTTCACCAGGTTTGGCGTTGCTGGTTGTCACGTTCATACCAGGGATTTGTCCGGCCAATTTATCCATCAAATTGTTTGTCGTAACCATCTGGAGTTTTTCTTCGCCAACAGCCACGATACCGCCCGTCAAGTCTGATTTGCGTTGCGAACCGTAACCGATAACGACAACGTCGTCCAAACCGATCGCATTGTCTTTTAGAACAATGTTCAATGTTTTTGCTCCTGTAATCTTGATTTCTTGCGTTTCACAACCGATGTAAGAGATAGCGATTGTCGAGTTCTGGGGAACGTCAAGGGAGAAATTACCATCTATATCGGTAACAGTACCGATCGTCGTACCCTTTACAACAATGTTAGCCCCGATAATCGGAAATTTGTCAGCTTCCGCGATAACCGTACCGGAAACTTTGACGTCCTGCGCATATACCTGTACGGATATAAACGCCATAAAGAGTAATAATAAGGAAAGAAACCGATTCTTCGTTTGCCTTTTCATTGGGAGGCAAATTCCCTCGTAGTTGTCTGTTCATGCCTTTCATAATTTATTAGCACATTAAACAATTAATAATTAACTTGTCGATTCTATTTGTTTTTTTATGTCAAAAGAATGAAAGATGCAAGCCAAGCACGTGTATTTTTTATTCCAAAAGGGGATAAAAATATACCAACGTGCTAAAAAACATTTATTTTGATGAATTTTGATAGATGCATTCTTAGTCTTGAGATTTTGTTTCCTGATATTCTGTCGGTGACATTCCATAGACAGCCTTGAAGCTGCGGGCGAAATACGAACGGCTACTAAAACCGATGTGCTGGGCTATTTCGGAAATATTCATGTCCGATTCCTTTAAAAGTTTTGCACCTGCCTCCAGACGGATATTTTTAATCAACTCGATGGGAGAAAGTCCGGTTACGGTCTTTACTTTCCTGTAAAAGTTAGTCCGGCTCATTCCCAATGCCTCATAAATGACTGATACATCAAGTTCGGGATTCGATATATTGGCTTTTACAATCTCAATATACCGAGTGAGGAAATCATCGTGCTCTTTTGGCTCTTCCACTCCAAACTGTTTGAGGGAAAATGTTTCCCCATACATCGTCTTCATTTTCTCGCGTAGGGAAAGGAGGTTCCGGATACGGGCTTTGAGTAAAGATATCTGGAAAGCTTGACGATATAGTCGTCTGCGCCGGCATCTAGGCCTTCCTCGATCTGTGATATCATTGACTTGGCGGTAAGCAAGATAACCGGTATATGGCAGTAGTTCTGGTTTTCCTTGATACGTTTACAAAGTTCGAGCCCGTTCATTTCTGGCATCATGATGTCACTGATGACAATATGGGGATATGACTCCTCAATCATCGCCAATGCCTCTTTGCCATTGAAAGCCTTAACCACGATATAATCGAGGCTGAGCTGTTGTTCCAGATATTGAAGCACTTCCTGATTGTCATCGGCCAGCAAAACCGTCTGCTTATTTTTGTTCTGGGTCTCTTCGACCAGCAAATCGAACTTTTTACTGATTTCGGCGGACTTGGATAGGACGGGAGATTCGTTCTCCCCTTCTTCCTGTTTTTCGGTGTCGGGAAGAAGGAACATAAAGCGGGTGCCTTCCGTTTCCGAACTTTCGGTCCAGATGCAACCGTTATGCTGCAAAATGATGGAGCGTGTCAAGCTGAGCCCGATACCTGTACCGGAAATCTGCCGGTGTATATCTTCTTGTGAACGATAGAAAGGTTCGAAAATCTTTTCTGCTTCCTGTTCGCTGAAACCTTTTCCGGTGTCTATCACCTCGATAAACAGGTATCCAGCTTCTATCAGGATGGAGCTGTATTGAGCCGGGAAATGGGGGAGCAGTTCACATTCCGCCTGTGTGACCGTGTTGACACGGATGGTCACCTGTCCTTCCGAAGGTGTAAATTTGAAGGCATTGGAGAGCAGGTTGAAGAATACCTTTTCGATCTCCGCTTCGTCAAAACAAACCTTATATGTTTCCGGTAGCTCGTTGTCCAACACGAAACGGATCTCCCGGTTGTCAGCCACGCTCTCGAAAGAGTGATACATCTCGCGGATAAAGGAGGAAAAATTAAAACTGGTCTTTTGTAGGACTGTTTTGCCCGCTTCGTATTTTTGTATATCCATCAGATTATTGACTAAGAGCAACATCCGTCCGGTATTCTTTTTGATCAACTGAAGTGTCTCCTTTATTTCAGGCGAGAAAGATACGTACTGCATCAGGTCGTTTAGCGGGTTAATGATGAGCGTCAGGGGAGTACGCAGTTCATGAGAGAAATTGGTGAACATGCGCATCCGTTCCTCATGCAATTCGTTGACCTTATCCTGCTCCATCTGTTTGTAGCGAAGTTCCCGTTCCCGTTCGTGTTTATCGTGCTGATGACGAATGATTCTCACGATGACGAATGTGATTATACAAAAGTATAAGAGGTAAGCCCACCAAGTCTTGTAGAAAGGCGGATCGATTGTGATGCGTAGTGTTGCTTCTTCGGGATTCCATATGTTGTCGTTGTTTGAGGCTTTGATCCGGAATGTATAGGTGCCGGGAGCCAAGTTGCTGTAATAAGCCTCCCGTCGGTTTCCGACCATGTGCCATGCCGGATCGGCTCCTTCCAGCTTGTAGGCATACTGGTTCCGTTCGGATGGATAAAGTTTAACGCCGTGTATCTGAACGTGATGTTATTCTGATCGGAAGTGAGCGTAATCTCCCCGTCCTCAATGTTTCCAGTCACGTCGTCTTTATTATTTACAATCAGGGAAGTGATATCTACTGGCGGAATGTTGGGATTCACCATGATCTTGTCCGGATTGAAGAAAAGGACCCTTTGTCTCCGGGGAAATAGATGCTGCCGTCGGCAGAAATGCTGTTGCCTGAAAATCGTGTAAACTCCATTGCCGGGGTATCAGCTATTTTCATTTCACTGAAAGTATCGGTTGTGCGATTCAGTTTATATATGGATTTTCCTGTCGTTACCCAGATATTTTGGTGTTGGTCGATTGTAAGTGAGTTAATATAGCTGTCGGACAGCCCGTCCTTTTTCTGATAGTGTTTGGCCAATTTCAGGTTCCGGTTCAGGCGGTATAAGCCGTTTTTTATTGGTCGCAATCCAGACGTAGCCTTCGTTGTCCTGCGTAATGGCCGTGATATTTCCCAACTTTTCGAATTTGGGATCCGGTTGCAGTTCGGTGGAAAGGTTGCGGACGGTTTCTTTCTTCATGTCGTACAGGTAAAGGCTGTCAGACAATGTACCGAACAAAAACAGATTTGGTTCAAGTTCATGGATAACAGTAACCCATTTGAAAGAGCGGGAAATGCCGTTGGCCATGAACCGGTTGGTTTGCTTTCCTTTGTCGACCATCACTAAGTTCTGGCTGCTGTTTGTCGGTATCCAGAGCCGTTTGCTTTTATCGATGTATAGGGAGAAAATGTCGTTGTGCTGGAAGTCGTATAGCTTTTTATACTGTTTATCCCGAATGGAAAACAAATAGACTGACCCGAAATGGGTAGAGCACAAGATCGAGTCTCCTTGTATCAGGATCGATTTGATGATATTAATCTCATAATTCCCTTCGTGAAGAGGTTTGATGGGATAAAGCTGTTGTCGCCCGTTTTCCGGGTTATAGTAAAACAATCCTGCACCTTCTGTTGCAAACCACATGTTCCCGTCTTTGTCTTGTTGACCTTTGCCGATGATGCCGGCATATTCGTTTGGCGTGATATAGGAAACCGGCCTGTAAAAGGGACTATGATAATTGACTCCTGCTGAATAGGTCCCGATCCAGAGTGTCTGATCCTTGTCGATCAGCATGCTGTGGATGGAGTAGTGGCTCAGGCCTCCTTTCCCGGCGATATTGATATTGGCAGGAGTGATGGTGAGTTCTTTTTTATTCAGTATGTTTAATCCCCGGAATGTTCCGACCAGAATGGAACTGTCGCCATAGGAAACGAATGTGCGTATCGAGTTGTTATTGAGGTTGGTGTTATCCTTGTGCAACCAT
>ENA-OQCE01000005-OQCE01000005.1-human-gut-metagenome-genome-assembly--contig:-NODE-5-length-92818-cov-3.396133_pt1 | contig 92818 bp, 90 predicted proteins | sample MGYA00242495_ERZ504572 | MGnify/ENA primary metagenome ERZ504572 (study PRJEB26092, sample SAMD00036228) | human gut metagenome | host: Homo sapiens | study: EMG produced TPA metagenomics assembly of the... | reverse complement strand
CTTTCCGCTAGGCATTGTTTTAAAATTTTAAATTAAACTATAATAACTAAATTACTTTACTTCGTTCAAGAAGTCTTAGCCGGCTTGAATGACGGAATGTTATGTTCCGGGATGATGATCGTAGTATTTTTTGAAATATTACGAGCAGTCTTCTGGGCTCTCTTTTTAATCACGAAACTTCCAAAACCTCTCAGGTATACGTTTTCGCCCTGAGACAATGAACTTTTTACGATATCCATAAAAGATTCTACGCTGTTCAACACTGTCTGTTTGTCAATGCCAGTGCTTTTTGAAATTTCGCTAACAATATCTGCTTTAGTCATGTCTATAAATTAATTAAATAATTGATTTGGACCTATTAATTTTTTGGAATGCAAATATATAGCTTTTTATTTAAGTGGAAAAAGAATTGTCAGCCAAATTTTAAGAAAAAAGTTTCCTTACAATTCGTTAGAACTGTGTATGTTTGCAGTAATCAATTAGTTGCAAGTTTTAAAGAGGCAAAAAAGAACCGTATGTCGCAGATAGAAAACGAATTAGAAACCAGCCGTTTGTTGCGTGACTGGTATCGGATACATAAAAGGGAGCTGCCCTGGAGGGAGTCTTCCGACCCTTATATCATCTGGATATCCGAGATAATCCTTCAACAAACACGGGTGGCGCAAGGGATGGACTATTTTCTCCGTTTTACCGAACGGTTCCCGGATGTGGCTTCGCTGGCTTCGGCGGAGGAAGACGAGGTGTTGAAATATTGGCAGGGGCTTGGTTATTATAGTCGCGCCCGTAACCTGCATGCTGCGGCAAAAGATATTATGGAACGTTTCGGTGGGATATTTCCTGAACGCTATGAGGATGTGATCTCTTTGAAAGGGATAGGAGAATATACGGCGGCGGCCATCGTTTCCTTTGTATGGAACCAGCCGTATCCAGTCGTGGACGGGAATGTCTTCCGAGTGCTTTCGCGCCTGTTTGCGGTAGATACTCCGATCGATACGCCCAAAGGGAAAAAAGCCTTTACGGAACTGGCCGGCTTGGTGATGGACCCGCGGTATGCCGGGCAACACAACCAGGCTATAATGGAATTGGGCGCCTTGCAATGCGTGCCGCAAAATCCGGATTGCGAAGCTTGTCCGTTGAAAGGGCACTGCGCTGCTTATGGGGCGGGCGATGTGCAGACCTATCCGGTGAAACAGAAAAAGACCAGGACGCGTGACCGGTATTTTCATTATTTATACATTATATATAAAGGAAAAACCTGGCTGTCCCGCCGGAAAGGGAAAGACATTTGGGAAGGACTCTACGAGTTTCCGCTTATCGAAACGGACAAGGCTATGGATTTTGCAGAGTTGCAGACGACGGATGCTTTTCGTCGGCTGTTTGCAGGAGCGGGCCGGCTGAATGTTTCGGCTGATTTGCAGGGGGTGAAACATGTCCTGTCCCATCAGATATTGTATACGGCTTTCTACCGGATAGAGATAGAGCGAGAGGGCGATGCCTGAAGTCTTACCTTCCTGTGGCGACGGACGATGTGGAGAAATATGCGGTTCCTCGCCTGATACATATTTATTTGGAGAAATTAGAAGGAAACTTGTCAGAATGACTGAATTTGTGTTTCTTTGTAGACTAATAAAAGAATAGAGCTATGTCATTGAATAAAGTTATATTGATCGGTAACGTCGGACGCGATCCTGAAGTACGTTACTTCGATAGTGGCGCTGCTGTTGCCAACTTCCCGCTTGCAACTTCCGAGAGGGGTTATACGTTGGCCAATGGTACGGTTGTTCCGGAACGTACGGAATGGCACAATGTGGTCGTTCGCCGTGATTTGGTTTCCTTCGTTGAAAAATGGGTGAAGAAAGGTTCCGGACTCTATGTGGAAGGCAAGATCCGTACGCGTAGTTACGACGACCAGTCCGGCGTGAAGCGGTATGTGACGGAAATCCATGCCGACCGTGTCGAATTTTACAGCACAGGTTCCGGTACGGGAAATCGCGACAATGCTTCCGGTACAGGAATGACGGCGGCACAGCCTCAGACCGCCCAGCCGTCCACCGGATACCAGCAGGCGACGGGCTACCAGCAACCCGCATCCGGACAACCGGACACATCTTTAGATTCCAACAGTGCGGACGACCTTCCGTTCTGATATTGTTTAACTAATACTGTTCCCCTTGGACTCAGACTATTATTTATCGGGCTTATTCGACCAGGTTACTATACAGGCGCTCACAGCAGGCCCTGTAATAGCGTTAAGCCTTGCAATTCTTCTGCTGTTGGTTTCCGGCTTCGTGTCGGCTTCCGAAGTGGCATTTTTCTCGTTAACCCCGGGTGATATCAACGACATCCGGGAAGAGAATGCACCTTCAGACCCATTAATCCAGCGTTTGCTGGACCGTTCCGAGTACCTGCTCGCCGCTATCCTGATAGCCAACAACTTTGTGAATGTGGCTGTCGTCATGCTTTGTACCTACGGTATCAACGCGATCGTCGATTTCTCATCCGCCCCGATGTTGGGCTTTATTCTGGAGACGATCGTCCTGACCTTTCTCCTTTTGTTGTTCGGCGAGATCATGCCGAAGATTTACGCACAGAAAAACTCGCTGCGGTTCGTGCGCAGTTCGGCCCCTGTACTGAATGTCGTGGAGCGTGTCTGCCGGCCGCTTTCGAACATATTGGTCACGTCGACCAGCGTCATCAACAAGGCGTTAGTCAAGAAGAAGTACGATCTTTCGGTCGACGAGCTTTCCAAAGCATTGGAACTCACTTCCACCGAAATGCCGGAAGAGAAAGAGATGCTTTCGGAGATCATCAAGTTCTACAACAAGACTGCCGACGAGATCATGACGCCCCGCCTGGATATGGAGGATATCGACATCAAGACGAGTTTCCGCACCGTGGTCGATTTCATCATCCGATCCGGTTATTCCCGTATTCCGGTTTATGCCGATTCGGAGGATAACATCAAGGGAATCCTGTATATCAAAGACCTTTTGCCGTATGTGGAGAAGCCTGACACGTTCCGTTGGCAGAGCTTGATCCGTCCGGCCTATTTTGTGCCTGAGACGAAGAAGATCGACGATCTCCTGGAGGAATTCCGTACCAGCAAGATCCATATGGCGATCGTGGTGGACGAGTTTGGCGGAACTTCCGGTATTGTGACGATGGAGGATATCTTGGAAGAGATTGTCGGAGAGATTTCCGATGAATACGACGAAGATGAAAAGCAGTTCATCCGCCTGGCGGACGGCAGTCTTATTTTTGAAGCCAAGATATTGCTGACCGACTTTTTCCGTGTGATCGATGCCGATCCTACCGAATTCGGCAAACTGACGGAGGAGGTCGAAACTCTTGCCGGCCTTCTGTTGGAGATCAAAGGCGACTTCCCTCGCCGTCGCGAGATCATCGAATATGACGACTATCGTTTCCAGGTTCTGGAGATCGATAACCGCCGTATCCTGAAAGTCAAGTTCAACCGCATTTCGGACCAAGGAAAGGAGCGGCAAGAGGAGTAATGCGTATGTCGACCGGCATAGTGTGTGGGGGGCTGTTAGCCTTGTGTGTTTCCTGTACGGAATATACACCGAAGCCGCGCGGCTATTTCCGTATCGAACCGCCTGCCCCTTCCTACCAGGCACTTCCGGTAAGGGATTTACCTTATACTTTCCGGCTTTCCAGATGGGCAGAGGTGGAGTTGCCTCCGGTCGGGAATCCGGCAGGGTGGATCAATCTCTCTTATCCGCAGTTGAACGTGAAGCTCTATTGCAGCTATTTCCCTATCACTCCGGCTACGCTGGGCAGGGCGGAGGAGGAGTGTCGCGCGTTGGTTGTCCGGCAATCGAAATATCCGGAACGGATCAAGATGCAGGCGTACAGCAATCCGGAGGCTTCGGTTTATGGTTCGCTTTTCATGCTGGATGGCGAATCCGCTTCGCCATTGCAATTTATGTTGACCGACAGTGTCTTGCATTTTTTCCGGGGAGCTTTGTATTATGATTGTATCCCGAATGCAGATTCGCTGGCTCCCGTCACCCGATATCTGAAACAGGATATCGTAGACTGATCCAATCTTTTGAGTGGAAGAAATAATGCCTCTCCTGATGAAACATACCGGTCCGTTGTGGGGAATCTGGAAGATCGAGGAGTCTTCCGAAGTGCTTCTGTCCCTTTTGCGGAACAGGGAAGAATATCTTCCGCAGCTGGAGCTGATCCGTGCGGAGCAGCGTCGCCGGGAATGGCTTGCCTGCCGTGTGCTTTTGCAGGAGCTTACGGGCGGCCCGGCCTGCATAGCCTATCGTCCGAACGGTGCGCCTTACCTGTCCGGCTCGTCTTTGCATATCAGCATCTCCCATACGAAAGGTTATGCCGCCGTTCTGTTGCAGAACCGTCCTGCCGCCGGTATCGACATCGAATACCATTCCGGGAGGGTGTCGAAGATACGCAGTCGCTTTATGAATCCGGAAGAAGAGGCGGGTATCGACAAAGAGCACGAGACGGAGCACTTGTTGCTTCATTGGTGTGCAAAAGAGACGCTTTTTAAGATGATCGGGCAGGAAGAAGTCGACTTCCTTCACCATCTGCATGTCCGTCCGTTTCCCTATGCGGAAGAAGGGAGTTTCACCGTCTATGAAACCCGTACGGAAGAAGGGGCGGTTTATCGGTTGGACTACCTTGTCACCCCCGATTTCGTATTAACCCGGAGTTGATTTGTTTTTTTCAGTATCGGTATATATATCCTAACCCATAGGGTTATGCCTTCTAAAGCTATGGGTTAGGAGTCGTAAAGCTATGCTTTATTTCTGCCAGATTTCCCAAGCCGCGAATGCTTGTAGCAGGAGCATTTCAAGGCCGTTCTTGACGACGGCTCCTTTTTCTTTCCCTTTCTTCATGAAGAGGGTTTCATCCGGGTTGTACAGAAGGTCGTACAACAGATGGTCCGGGGTGAGCAGGTCGTAAGGAATGTCGGGACATGCGTTGATATTCGGGTACATGCCTAACGGGGTCGTATTGACGATGACGGTGTACTGCTGCATTGTCTTCGGAGTGATTTCTTCATAGGTGATGCAGTGCTCTTTCGGTTTACGGGAAACCAGCGTGGCGCCGACACCCAATTGTCTTAATCCTTGGAAGACTGCTTTTGACGCACCACCCGTTCCCAGGATCAAGGCTTTGCGATGTGTCTCGTTCAGGAGCGGTTCGATGGAGCGCTTGAAGCCGATGATGTCGGAGTTGTAGCCTTTCAGTTTTTTGCCGAATATGCCTTTCGTAAATTTGATGACGTTGACGGCTCCGATCAGGCGGGCGTCTTCGTCCAGGTCATCCAAGTAGGGAATGACTTGTTCCTTGTAGGGGATGGTGACATTCAGACCGTTCAATTCCGGGTTATCTTTTAATACAGTCTTCAGATCTTTGATGTTCGGGATCTCGAAGTTCAGATAAGTTGCATCAATGTTCTCGGATTCGAACTTCTGGTTGAAGTAGTTCTTTGAAAAAGAGTGTCCGAGGGGATATCCTATTAAACCATATTTTTGCATGACCTGTAAATTTAAGATGATTTATACTGTTGTGGTGGTTTGCGAACCGCCCTTGCTGCCCGTGTATAGCGAACAAATGCCGAAGGTGAAAGTGCGCGAACGGGCTTCGCTGAAACCTACCCGGCTGAGCAGGTCGGTCATGACCTTCCCTTGTGGAACGACTTTGATAGAGGCCGGCAGGTAACTGTAGGCTGTATGCTCTTTTGATAGCAGGCGCCCGACGGTAGGGATCACGACTTTCGAATAGATGTTGTAGAGTTGCTTCATCGGGAAATGTACCGGTGAGGACAGTTCCAGGATCATCAGATGGCCCCCCGGCTTCAGAACCCGGTACATCTCGGTGATACCTTGTTCTATGTTTTCGAAATTCCGTACTCCGAATGCGGCGGTGACGGCGTCGAACGAGTTGTCCGGATAGGTCAGTGCCGTGCAGTCCTGGTATTCGAACGTGATGTGGTCCGACAATCCCGCTTCAGCGACTTTCTGCCGTCCGACTTCCATCATGCCCTCCGAGATGTCGGCCCCGATGATGCGGTCGGCTTTCAGGCGGCGGTGCATGGAGATGGCCAGGTCCCCCGTGCCTGTGGCGATATCGAGGATCGAGGCGGGAGAAAAAGGACGCAGGAAAGCGATTCCTTTCCTGCGCCATATTTTGTCGATACCCAGCGAGAGCGTATGGTTCAGCTGATCGTATGTACCGGCGATGGAGTCAAACATGCGCCTGACTTGTGTCGTTTTGTGCTCCTCGTTGTTGTAGGGTAGAATCTGTTCTGAACCGTACTTCGCCATATCCGTTTATCTTATTTGTTGAGATATTCGGTTACGTTCTTTTCGATACGGGAAAGGAGATTGTCCGTATCGCCTTTTTCGAACTTCTCGCCTGTGATGTGTTCATACAGTTCGATGTAGCGTTCGCTGATACCGTCTACGATAGCCGGAGTCATTTCGGGAACTTTCTGGCCAGCCTTGCCTTGGAAATCGTTTTCCATCAGCCATTCGCGGACAAACTCTTTGGAGAGTTGCTTCTGCGGTTCGCCTTTGGCAAAACGTTCTTCGTAGCCTTCGCTGTAGAAATAGCGGGAAGAGTCCGGTGTATGGATTTCGTCCATCAGGTAGATCTTGCCGCCATGCTTGCCGAATTCGTACTTTGTGTCGACAAGGATCAAGCCGCGTTCGGCAGCAATTTCCGTACCGCGTTTGAAGAGGGCGAGCGTGTATTTTTCCAACAGTTCGTATTCTTCGGGAGTGGCTAGACCCTTAGCAGGATTTCTTCTTTGGAGATGTCGGCATCGTGCTCGCCGATCTCGGCTTTTGTCGTCGGGGTAACGATCGGTTCGGGGAAACGTTCGTTTTCACGCATGCCTTCCGGCAGTTTTACACCGCAGATTTCACGCACGCCGCTCTTATAAGCACGCCATGCACTTCCGCAGAGGTAGCCGCGTACGATCATTTCAACAGGAAATCCCTGGCACATCACGCCTACGGTCACCATCGGATCGGGAGTAGCCAGTTTCCAGTCGGGCAGATGTCGGTAGTCGCATCCAGGAATTTGGCTGCGATCTGGTTCAGCATCTGTCCTTTGTAAGGGATACCTTCCGGCAGGACTACGTCGAATGCGAGATACGGTCTGTTGCAACCATCACCAATACATCGTCGTTGATGTTGTACACATCGCGTACTTTACCATGATAGACACTCTTCTGTCCTGGGAAATTGAAGTCTGTTTTTGTTAATGCCTTCTTCATATCTTTGTTTTTATGGGGCGCTTATTGGGCGTCCTGACTGTTATTAATATTGTTCTTTATCTCTTCTTGTTGTTCTTTGGAAACGGTTCTCGAACCGCCTTTGCTATGCTTGCTGTCGAATTTGTCGTAGGCTTCGACGATACGTTGGACGAGTTTGTGGCGGACAATGTCCTTTTTCTCGAATTCGACTTTGCCGATTCCCTTTACGCCTTTCAGGATTTGCATGCCTGTACGAGACCGGAGGTTGCTGTCGGCGGCAGGTCGATCTGTGTCACGTCTCCGGTAATGATCATTTTGCATTCATTCCGAGGCGGGTGAGGAACATCTTGATCTGGTGGGTCGTCGTGTTCTGCGCTTCGTCGAGGATGATGACCGCATCGTTCAACGTCCGCCCGCGCATGAAGGCTAGGGGAGCGATCTGGATCACGTTGTTCTCCATGTATTCCTTCAGCTTGGCCCCGGGTACCATGTCTTGCAGGGCGTCATACAGAGGTTGGAGGTACGGGTCGAGTTTGTCCTTCATCTCGCCGGGGAGGAATCCTAATTTCTCACCGGCCTCTACTGCCGGACGGCTTAGGATGATCTTGCGGATTTCTTTGTTTTTAAGTGCTTTAACGGAGAGGGCTATGGCGACGAATGTCTTACCTGTTCCGGCAGGGCCCGTGGCAAAGACGAGGTCGTTTTCTTCGAATGCTTTGACTAGGCGTTGCTGGTTTTCCGTGCGGGCGACGATCGGTTTGCCGTTCATTCCGTGAATGATCAGGTTCTCTTGTTTGGTGATCACCGGGGCTTTGCCTTTGATGATGTCCAGTATGACATCTTCGCTCAGCGAGTTGAATTCCTCACAATATTTTTCTACCTCGCGAATTTTCTTGAGAAAGAGTTCCGATTCGTCTTCGTCTCCTATCACTTTCATCACATTTCCCCTTGCCACAATGCGTAGCTTGGGGAACAATGTCTTGATCAACTGCATGTTGACATTGTTTACTCCGTAGAATATAACGGGGTCTACGCTCTCAAGAATATAAATTCGTTCAATCATTCAATTTGTTTTAGTTTTGCCTTTGTCGCGAGTTTTCTACCACTCTCGTTCAGGCAGACAAAATTAGTAATATTCTTTATGTAAAGATAAATTGTGGGGCATTTTGTTGTCTCTTCACGAAGATTATTTGAACATTTCTTGCAGGTGCCATCCTTCCTGGCGGCAATCCCAAACGGCATGGATTTCGATTAGTTCGTCGGTAACCGTGTAAATCAGCTTGTAATGTTTTTCGGCGACAAGGGAACGAAACTCGCAATCATATTCTTTCAATAAAGGTTCGATAGGTCCGGCTTGTGGAAAAACACGTAAAGGTTCGGCAGAATCCAATAGTTTGTTGTATAAACGGATAGCTGCGGTCTGGCTCTTTTTACTGTAGAATCTGTAAATGTTGTCAAGTAAGGCAATGGCGTTATCTGACAGGCAATATCTATTCGCATAATGGATGCCGTTTACGTAATTCTTCTGTAGTCATATATCGTCCATGTTTAAAATCTTCTCTCGATTTGTTCAACACTTCCTTTAATTCTTCCAGCGTCATCTGTGCCGGATAGCGCGTTTCCTTTTTCTCTGTAGCAATGTTGATCAGGTTCTTGATCTGTGTCAACAGCTTGACATCATCGATCGTTTTCAGTTGCTCGATAAGTGACAGTCTTAATTCCAATGCGTCCATACAATTAACTATTTTGGTTATATTCAGAATTCACAAAAATAGTCATAAATATTTTGAAATCAGTGAATCTTGGTTACTTTTGTTTCCGCTAAAAGAAAAATGATGAAAAAGATAATATGTAGTATTGGGTTGATAGTGGCTGCTTGCTCGGTGGCGGTGATATGTTCGTCTTGTGGAAAAAAGGAAGAACGCGGAGAGTTGAAACGTATCTGGTATAACGGAAGCTATAACCGCGATTTCAAAGACCTGAACGATGTACATCTGGCCGAAGCAAAACGTATCGGCATTCAACCTGCATCGAACCGTGAAGAAGCGGAGAAAGTAAAAAAGGAGATGGAGGAGATCGAAACTAACGAATATTATGAAGTGGAAAAGCTGACGCATTCCATCCCCTATCTGATCCCCTCTGCCGCACAGTTGCTGGAAGATATCGGACATAATTTCCAGGATTCCTTACGCAATCTGAATGCTTCGGTCTACAAAATCAAAGTGACCAGTGTCACCCGTACGGTCGATGATGTCAAGAACCTGAAAAAGAGAAATACCAATTCCTCCCAAAATTCGGCCCACCGCTACGGAACGACTTTTGATGTCTCCTGGGCCCGTTATACCAAAGTAGACGAGAGCGATACTCTGAATATCGACAAAGACCGGTTGAAAATGGTATTGGCAATGGTTTTGCGCGATTTGAAACGGGAAGAGCGTTGCTATGTCAAACACGAACGCAAGCAAGGTTGTTTTCATATAACCGTCCGGGAAAAGAAATAGAAAGAGACAACAAACGGCTTACTGATCGAATGGACAAAAAACTACTGAAATACTGGAAAAACTGCCTGCTGGATGCCGAACGAAGGAGCAGGTCGCTAAAGAAAGAAGCGCGGGTTATATTGCGGATAGGTGACAAGGTTCCGGAATTTATACTTCGTAAAGACATTCCCTTGCTTTTCCCGAAAGGGAAGCAAAAGACGGATGACGAGAAACGTAAAATACAGATTGCTCCTTGTGTCTTTCTTCCTGAGTACGAAAACGGGTGGGCTTCCGGACAGAATACTCCGGAGTACCCCTTCCTGATTTCCGCGACATTGTTGCCGGACGGCACTTTCCAGTCTGCGACAACAAGTCTGAACGTATTCCGGTTTTTGTCCGTAAGTTTTTGTCTCCGAATGCGCGCAATGACAGAACTATTGCATCCCTTTCGAATGTGGACCGGCTCTTGAGCGAGTTCGATATCGAAGAGACGGACTGGAAGATATATTGGAGTGCCTGCGAAAAACTGTTCCAAGATGCGACCGGCTTGACTTTCCGGGAAATGAATTATGCCGACAAGCCTGAAATCATTGTCGTGAAAGCTCCCGGACGAGGAATGGCACAAAAGATCATCAACTTGTATGACAAGCTATTGGAAAGTAAATCTTCCCATCCGTTACTGGAACTTCTGATCCGTAAAAAGCTGGAAACATTGCTGCCTGTGCCGGATAGACAGCAAGTTTATTGCAATAAAGACCATTGGGCACAGATGAGTGGCGAGTTTCCGCTGTCCGTCTCCCAGCGTGAGACGCTTGCCATGTATACGGACCCGGACTGTTCCGATATCTTTGCCGTTAACGGACCTCCGGGAACAGGCAAGACGACCTTTTTACAGACGGTGATTGCCAACCGGATCGTCCATGCCGTACTGGAGCATCCTGATGATCCGGATATCATCGTAGCCAGTTCCGCCAATAACCAGGCGATTACCAATATCCTGAAAGATTTCAAGATCGAACAGCCTTCTGGCGATAAGCCTGCAAACCTGTTGACTCTCCGCTGGCTGCCCGGTTTGGATACGTTGGGATTGTATCTGTCAGGCAAAGACGAACAAAAGGATCAGTACAAAATGATGTTCAATACGAAAGGTGAAGGCTTTCCGAATGATTATGACGATCCTGCCCGGTTGGAAGAATATCGCGGGTTCTATCTGGAACATTTCAATCGTTTCTTTCAGACATCTTGCCGGGATGAAGTTGCATGCCAGCGCTTCCTTCGCAGGCAAATGAGGAAGATGCGGGATGAGATTGGAACCTGCTTGAATGTTGCCAGTCTCAAACAATATGGAAAAGAGATGGCGGATAAAGGTTTTCTGAGTAAACTGTTCCGTAAATTTCAAAAACTTCCAAGCTATGATGATGTGATATGCGGCTGGGAGCAGACGGAAGATTTTAAGGCACGCTATGACAAGTTGGTTGCCAATCCGGAATACAATGCCCTCCTTATACGGAAGATATGGCGGTGCGGCTGGATATCAGTTACCGCTATCTTTTGTTCTGGTATGCCATCCATGACCGGGAAGCCGAGTTCATCCGCCGCTTGGCCGGATGCGATAAAGAGGGGGAGACACGTGGCCGAGAGGATTACACCGAACGGTTGAAGCGTTTGGCCTGTGTGATGCCTGTTTTTATTTCGACTTTCCATTCTTTGCCGAAATACATGGTTTGTGCGGACAATGGGGAGTGGGATGCGCCGTTCTATGATGCGATCGATTTGCTGATCGTGGATGAATCGGGGCAGGTATCTCCCGAACTGGCTATTCCGTCTTTCAGCCTTGCCAAGCAAGCTATTTTAGTGGGAGACGTGGAACAGATCGAACCGATATGGTCCATCTCGGACGAATATTCCAGTATCAATCTGAGACGTTTTGGCTTAGTATCCTCCGAGTCCGATGATCGGTATGCGTTTCTGCATGAAAACGGTTTCTTGTCCTCGTCCGGAAGCATCATGAAGATGGCGCGGAAGAGTTGCAGTTTCGAAGTCGTCGGCGAAAGAGGCGCTTTCTTGACCGAACACAGGCGTTGTCTCGATCCTATCATTGCTTATTGTAACGACTATGTGTATCACGGCCGTTTGCTGCCGAAGAAAGGAAACAAGGTGAAGTATAAAGACTTGCCGCCTAAAGGGTATGTCCATGTAAACGGAGTCAGTGAAAAAGGGGCGACGGGCAGTGTCTTGAACAGAGCGGAAGCGGCAGCAATCGTCTCTTGGCTGGAAACGGAAAAAGATAAGTTGGAAAGCGCTTACAAGGAGCCGATCCGTAAAATAGTGGCTGTAGTCACCCCATTTAAGGCGCAGGAAGAGATCATCCGTAGCTTGCGGAACAGTCGCCGGAGGCGGAAGCGTTTGCCGGTATGACGATCGGTACTGTTCACTCTTTGCAGGGGGCGCAGTGTCCGGTCGTGATTTTTTCATCGGTCAATTCTCCCGGTGATGCTTCTTATTTTATGGAGCAAGGTGGAAAGTACAATATGCTCAACGTAGCTGTTTCGCGTGCGCAGTATCATTTTCTGGTGTTCGGGAATATGAATATATTCCATCCCGAACGGAATACGCCCGTCGGTAACTTGGCAAAATGGTTGTTTGACGATCCTGCGAACGAAGTGTCCGGCAATTTCATCTATCGGCAAAAGGAACCGCTTTGCCGCTACCAGCCGGCCGAACGTTTATCGACATTGAAGGAACACACCGGTTTGTTGCGGCAAGCCTTTAAAGATGCGACAAAAAGGTTGCTGATCGTATCTCCTTTTATATCGATCCAGGCGATTGAACATGATAATCTTATTCCTCTGATGCGGGAAGCGGTAGAGCGGGGTGTGGAAGTCGTGGTGTATTCGGATTTCCGCTTAGATTGTGACAAACAAACCGGTGTGTTGCGGAAGGAGGCCGTTGCCGGGCGGAAGGCTTTAACCGAAAACGGTGTTAAGTTGATTCTGTTGAAAGGCATTCATAATAAATCGCTTGCGATTGATGATTCGGTATTGGTGGAAGGTTCCTTTAACTGGCTTTCTGCACGTAGAAATGGGAGTTATTCCCGTCATGAATGTTCCGTGAAACTGATTTCTCCAGAAGCAGCGAAGCATATTTCAAACTTAAGGAAGGAGTTAGATGCAATAGAACCGGAATCCGTTCTTTTCGAACCTATTCCTGTCTCTGTACCGAAACAGGAACAGGTCGGGAATAAGATTTGTCTGGGTTTCTTTGATGCCGATCCGGTAAACAACTGTACGGATGAAGATCTGGCCGGTTTCAAAGAGCGTATCCGGCAATTGGGTATCAAGAAAACGGATGTATCCGAGTCGATAATGAGAGTTCGTAAACAATATCCCCGTCATTATGAAACATGGTCGGATGAGGAATGCCGGATATTACAGGATTTCATGCAAAAGACGAATGATCTGAATCTGTTTTGTTCCTGCTTCCAACGGACTCCAGGCTCGATCCGTATAAAAGTAGAAGGCATGAATCAGAATTAGCGCTTGGCTTTCCTGATTCATACCTTTCTGTATTCTAATATTTGATAGAGACATTATAAGATGCCTTCGATCACTTTGCGAAGTTCCGGTTTACCCATCGTGCCGAGCATCATTTCTTTGTTCCCGTCCATGCGGCAGAGGAGCAAAGTCGGGATCGTCCGGATCTTGAAAGCAGCTTCCAGTTCTTCTTCGTTGTCTACATTGACTTTATAGATGTAGAGTTTTCCGTCGTATTCTTTTGCAAACTCATCGAGTATCGGCTCCAGACGTTTGCAATAGCCGCACCAGGGAGCATGAAGTCTACGATACAAGGTTTGTCGCCTACGTATTTCCAATCTTTGGGGCTTTCTTCGAAGTTTCCTACTCGCTGTATAAATTCCGTTTTTTGTTAATTCAATCGGTGTCATGTTGTTTCCTTTTATTATTAATAAAACAAAGATAGTGATAATATGGTTGCATTGTAAATGGCAATATTGCTTATATAGTTATCAATATTCCCCTTCTGCCGGCATTAAATGAAAAATATCTGTATTTTTGCTTTTTATAAAACAACAAATTCATGTCAGGAGAGATATATGTTCAGGATTTTGCAGCCTTGGAAACACTGTTCAAGCGTTTCTACAAACCTTTGCGGGCGTATGCTTTCCGTTTTGTGAATGATAAGGATTTGTCGGAAGATATTGTTCAGGATGTTTTTTATGAACTTTGGAAGCGGCGTGAAAGTATCCGTTTTGAGGATGAATCTGTAAAGTCTTATCTTTTCAAAGCCGTATATACGCATGCTCTGAATGCGTTGGATAAGAAACAACAGGATGTATACCCTTTGAAACCTGAGAGAGAGACGGATATATTGGATCAGTACGTTTCCTCTTATATGCAAAATTCCGAGCAGAGCTTGTTATTGAAAGAACTGGAAGAAGAAATCATGTCTTATATAAACACGCTTCCCCCTCAATGCCATAAAATATTTATGTTAAGCCGGAGCTATGGATTGAAGAACCGTGAGATTGCGGAACAACTGAATATTAGTATCAAAGCGGTTGAAAAGCAGATTAGCAAGGCTCTTTCCGGGTTGAAAGAATATCTTATCCAAAGGGACTTATTCCCTTTATTAGTGTTGGCTGTCACTTGTCTTTCTCTTTAGACAGCCAGAGGGTGGAACGAAAGTTTCATGCCGGAGAATAAAAAGAAACGTTAATTCTTTGTAGGATGAAGGTAGGGTAAAACTACCTTTTTTTTGTATTACTAATAAATGAATCTGTAATGAAAGAAGAAACACACGATATCAACGAAATCATAATCCGTTATCTGGATGGCTCGGCTGAACTGGAAGAGAAGAGGCTATTGCTTCGATGGCTGAAACAATCGGATGATAATCGGGATGATTTTATTGCAACTCGTGACCTGTGGCTGTCTTGTAATGTCGCTGCCGGAAACGAGCTGGAGATCGATATCGCTTTGGGGAAACTGAAAAACCGTATCTTGCTGGAGCAGGGACGGATGGAGAGGAACTTGCCTGCGAAGAGAAATACATTATCGGTGGTTTTGCGTTGGACGCGGGTTGCTGCCGTCTTGTTGCTTTTGTTGGGAGTCGGTTATGGTATCGGCAGTTGGAGGGAGCATTCCGCTCCTGATGTCATCGTGCAAAACCAACTGATTACGGCAAAAGGAAGCAAAGGCCGGTTCACGTTGCCTGACGGATCGGTGGTTTGGCTGAATTCGGAAACTAAACTGACTTATCCGAATCAATTTGCCGATGACAGACGGTTGGTCTCTTTGGAGGGAGAAGCATATTTCGAGGTGGCGAAAGATGCGAAAAAGCCTTTTGTCGTACAGGCGGGAGAGATAGATGTAGAGGTCTTGGGGACCTGCTTCGATCTCGATAGCTATTCTTCCGGTGAATTTGTAAAGACCGCTTTGCTGAACGGTAGTGTGAAGATATCGGGAAAAGCCTTGAAAGATCCGGTTTACTTGAAACCGGATGAACTGTTTAGATACCGTAAGTCGGATCAGACCGCCTCTGTCGAAGAAGCCAAAGTCGGTTTATATACCGATTGGATCAAAGACCGCCTGGTATTTGACAACGACTGTCTGGCTGATATCTTAATCAGTATGGAGGGACGCTATAATATGGACATTGAATGCCCGAAGCAGTTTGCCGCTGCCACTCGTCTTTCTTTCACAATCCGGCAGGAGAGCATCGAAGAGGTGATGGAAGCGATGAGTCTGATTGCTCCGATTAGGTATGAGATAAAGAAAAATAAAGTATATATAACTCCTCGAAAATAAATGTTTAACTTTAAAAACAGATTGCTTATGGGAATAGACAAATGATGTTATTGTGAAAAAAGAGGATAGGTGTATGTGGGTTGCATTCGTCTGTCGAAAAAAATAATTAATCTATCGTCCGGTATTTGGTTTCGGCGATAAAGTTTAACTGAAAATCTATATAGAATATGATTTATTTTAACCGAAAGGGTCTTTTGTATTCTTTTATTCAAAAAGAAACCAGGGTGATGAATTTAGCCCTGTTTATGTTAACTTTCATGTTAAGTGGGCTTTATGCTACAGAGTCTTATTCTCAGACTGTCCGGATTAGCCTCAATATGAAAAACTCAACAGTCAAAGAGGTATTAAAGAAAATTGAAAATTGCAGTGAGTTTACGTTCTTTTATAATGACGAAATAATAGACGTGGACAAACGTGTCACATTGAATGCTGAGGATCTCAGTATATCAGATATACTAACTACAATTCTCCCGAATTGTAGTTATACGATATCGAATAAAAACATTATCATAACTGTCAAGGAGGCTGGCGTTCACCAGCAGGGAAAGATTGTCACCGGAGTTGTCCGCGATGTTAATGGCGAACCGGTTGTCGGAGCGAATGTTTCGGTAAAGGGCACTACCAACGGAACAATAACCGATATGGACGGGAAATTTACGCTGGAAGCGTTTCTGCCGATTCTAAACTTTCGGTATCCTATATCGGTTACATGGCCCAAGAGATTGTAGTGGGTAATAAAGGGGCTTTCGAAATCGTATTGAAAGATGACACCCAAGCTCTTGAAGAAGTTGTTGTTGTCGGTTATGCTGCTCAGAAGAAGGTGAATTTGACCGGATCTGTAGCCAGTCTAAATTTTACGGATGAGAAGCTGAGCCGTCCGGTTACCACGATCGCCGCATCGTTGTCAGGTATGGCGGCCGGTGTCAATGTGATGAATACTAGTAGCCAGCCGAATGCCGAAGGTTCTTCCATCTTGATCCGTGGTGTGGGTACGATGAACGATGCTGGCCCACTGATCCTTGTGGACGGAATGGAGATGAGCCTCAATGAAGTGAATCCAAATGATGTGGCTTCGATCTCCATCTTGAAAGATGCCGCTTCTTGTGCCATTTACGGTAACAGAGGGGCTAATGGGGTAATCTTGGTTACGACGAAACGTGGTTCGGATGGAAAAATCAATGTGACCTATTCGGGCAAGTTTTCTTACCAGACTCCGGCCAAGCTGATTCGTCAGGTAACGGATTATGCGGATTATATGGAGTTTGTCAACGAAGGTTATCTCAACACGAACCAGGCGGCCAAGTTCTCCCAGTCGACGATCAATGAGTGGCGTGAAGCAGCTAATAACCCGAACGCGACGAATGTCGCTGGCATACCGAATTATGTGACGCATCCGAATACGGATTGGTATGATGTCGTTTATGACCCGAAATGGATGCAGGAACATACTATCAGCTTGACTGGTGCGGAAAAGCGTACTAACTATGCGATTTCGGGTACTTACCTGAATAATCCAGGTTTGGTTATCGAGTCGGGGGTAAAGAAATATTATTTGCGTAGTGACATCGAGTCGAGAGTAACCGATTTCCTGACTGTAGGAATGCGTGCTTGGGGGTATAACGCCGATCAGGATCGCAATAATCTGGGCGATATGTGGGGATTGAACATGCAGAAGGTGACCCCAGGTGTTTATCCTTATTATGACGGCAAATATGGTGGAATCGAAACTAACGAAGAAGACGGGCAGGCAGGAAACCCATTGCTGAATATGAGTAACTCGTATGGTTACTACAAGCAGAACAAATATTTCGTGAACCCGTATATAGAAGTGAAGTTCTTGAAAGACTTCAAGTTTACAGCCAACTTTTATTATGATCAGTTTACAAACCATCACAGATGGCAACCTTCTGATTATAAAGAACAGTACAGTTTCAACCGTACAATGACTTTGAGTACGCCTCCGACTTCTACGGATATGGCTACTTATAAGGTGTATGATTGGGAAAGACGTGAAAAGTACTGGAAAACCAATATGCTGGTGAGTTGGGCGCATACTTATGGAAAGCACGATGTGGGTGCATTGATCGGTTATGAAGAATCGCGTAACTGGGGAGACGAAGTGGATATTTGTAAGGAAGGTATGTCAAGTGTCAATTTGACAGACTTTGATGCCATGACGGATCCTTATTATATTAAGGGTTCTTCATACGAATATTCTTCTCGTTCTTGGTTCGGTCGCATCAATTATGCATTTGACAATCGTTACTTGTTCGAAATGAACATGCGTTATGATGGTTCTTCTCGTTTTTCTCCCGATTCTCGTTGGGGTCTGTTTCCTTCTTTCTCTGCCGGTTGGCGTATATCTGAAGAGGAATTCATGAAAGATATAGATTGGTTGAGTAATTTGAAGCTGCGTGCATCTTGGGGGAAGTTGGGTAATAATTCCATTGGTAATTACGAGTGGCAGGCACTTTACGGTTCAGGTTACAACTATGCGTTCAATAGCAATAAATCCAATGGTTTAGCCATGACTACTTTCTCCAACTACGCTTTGGAATGGGAGGAAACGTCTATTACCAATATAGGTCTTGATTTCGGTGTTTTGAACAACCGTTTGAACGGAACGATCGAAGTATATGACAAAAAAACGGATGGAATCTTATATCGCCCGACGCTTCCGGAATCTCTGAACCAATTTACTTCTCCGCTCCAGAATCTGGCAGGTGTTAACAACAAAGGGCTTGAAATTACTTTGGGTTGGAATGACCGTGTCGGAGACATCTCTTACTCGGTTTCAGGAAACTTTACTTATAATAAGAATAAAGTGACGAAATATAAAGGGGAGTTGGTCCGCGAATGGCGTACGGATGCCAACGGCAATAAAGTGTGGTATCAGAATGTTGGTACGGTAGCAAACGGTTCGTCCAACTTGATCGTGGAAGGCCACGAGATGAATGAATATTATATGATGAATCCATACAAAGGTAACGGTTCTTATTTCAATAGTGATGGGACAGTGAATATTAATGGGGGACCGAAAGACGGAATGATCCGTACTGAGGCTGATATGAAATGGTTGCAGGCGATGTTTGATGCTGGTTATAAGTTTTACCCAAACCAAGCGATCGGCAAAGATAAGATTTGGTATGGGGATATGATTTATGCTGACTATAACGGAGATGGTATTTATGGTAATGATGACGATCGCGATTTTCAAGGTGTTTCTTGGAGACCGAAATACTACTTCGGCTTGCAGGCAAGCATGACATGGAAGGGCTTTGACCTATCGATGAACTGGGCGGGAGCAGCCGGATTCAAGATCGATTATTACAAACAAACGCAAAACAGCGTCAGTGTTACGCACGGATATGGTCTCGGATATGACATTGCTTATGATCACTATTTCTTCGATCCTGAAAATCCGAATGATCCGCGTACGAACATTTATTCCGAAACGCCACGTCTCGTTGGTTATCAGAACAGCGGTCAGGCAAGTGCTACCAGTTCTTGGCATCTGAAGAATGGTAACTACATAAAGCTGAAAAACCTGACGATAGGCTATACCTTTCCGAAAGAATGGATGAAAGTAGCCTTCATTCAGAATGCACGAGTTTATCTGTCTGGCGAAAATTTACTGACAATCACTAAGTTCGAAGGTAGCGATCCGGAACGTATGGCCGGTGACGGTTATATGCCGATCCGCCAGTATACGGTTGGTGTTAATGTGACATTCTAATTAAATTGTGAAAAAAAGTATGGACAAGAATAATTTGGGAATTATAAAAGACATGGCAAAACTTTTTTCAGCAACAATTTTGTCAGGTTTGTTCTTTACAGGTTGTGTAGATATGGATTTGACTCCGAAAAACCAGCCGAGTGAAGGAGAGGTATGGGCAGATGCCACGATGGCTGAACAGACTGTTACCGGCTTATACAATGGATTGAACCATTTGTATAATGATAACTATAATATGTGGTTCGATTGCTTTTCGGCAGTGATGGATCGCGATGCGAACTGGCGTAACTTTGGTATGCTGTTTGGCAACCAGACGACATCAGGAGATGGTCCGAGTTGGATTTGGCATGACAACTATAAGTTTATCATCCGTTGCAATGATGTGATTGCTAATATGCCGGATGTGGTAGGGCTTCCGGAAGCGAAGAAAGCACGTTTGATTGCTGAAGCCAAATTTCTCCGTAGCTATTGGTATTATGAATTGAACTTGCTGTTTGGTGGTGTTCCTTATTATACAGAGCCAATCAAGAACATCGAAGAAGCGAAGGGTAGCCGTCTTTCTATGACGGATCTCTGGAATGAGTTGATTAAGGATTTGACTGATTGCATCAACGAGCCAAATTTGCCGGATAAATACAACAGCGGCGACAATGATTATGGTCACATTACGAAAGGTGCAGCGTATGCGCTCAGAGGCAAGATATACCTGTGGTTGGAGAACTGGGGGGCTGCTGAAGCTGACTTCAAAAAGGTCGGTGATTGTGGTTATCGCCTGTTTACTTCCGGTGCGAATGCCTATAAGATGTTGTTCAAGGAGGTCAATGAGCAGTGTGATGAGATGATCTTCTCTGTCCAGTGCATCGAAGAGGATGGTTATTGGAATTCTAAGAACCGGGGATTTGGTAATCGTTGTACTTATGGTTCCATGTGGAATAACTATTTGGTCAATCCGGATTTCGTTGATACCTATGAGTGTGCGGATGGAAGCAAGTTCGACTGGTCGAAGATCATTCCCGAGTATTATAAGTTGACGGTCAATGAACGCCGTGTCTTTTTCTTGCGTGATAACTTGACGGAATCAGAAATCGCAAATGCGAAAGAGCAGGGGGCCAATATGGATTATTATCTGCCGAGTGGCAATGAAGCTCGTATTCGCAAGGCCTACGAACAGCGTGATCCGCGTTTAGAAATGAGTGTCATTACGCCGTATGCCACCTATTTAGGAGGTGACGGAGGTGCTGATAATTACTTTACAAACCGCTATCCGTTCCGTAGCCAGTGGATAGAAACACAAAATGCGGATGGTACGATTACGCGTGAAGCGAGTGATTTGCGTACTGATACGCAGGCGATGTTTTATTATCTGAACCGTAAATTCGTGACGGAAGGAGTCGGTGAAGGTAGCCAAAAAGGTACTGGTATTGATATGCCGAAAATCCGGTATGCTGATGTTCTGTTGAACCTTGCTGAGGCATTGAACGAACAGGGCAAGATAGACGAAGCGGTTACTGTTGTCAATCAGGTACGTGCTCGTGCCGGTGCCCAATTGCTCAACTCCAATGTCCCAACGACCGTGATGGGCCAAGCCGATATGCGTGAACGTATCCGGAACGAACGGTATTGGGAATTGCTTGGTGAAGACTTGATTTACTTTGACGAACTTCGTTGGAAGACTTGGAAGGACAAAAAGTTTGCCACATATGACGACAACGGCAAACAGGTGGTGAACGTCTGCGACAGGTTTGGGGACAGGCAACTTATCATTATGCGTGGGGGGGAGACCATTATTGGTTATATCCGATTCCGTATAACGAAACGCAGATGAACCCGAATATGGAACAGAATCCGGGTTGGAAGTAATGATTTTGTAAAGAAGAAGCTGTTGCAAAAGTTATATTTTTGATATGTACTATTGTAATAGCTTCTTCATAAAAATAGATAGAAAATGAAGAATGTAAAAAAATTTTTCTTGTTGTCTTGTGCTATTTATTGCACTGCTTGTAGTGGAAATGGTAATACTGGAAATTCGGATGGGCAGGATATTCCGAAAGTTGATGATTCACAACTAGCTTATCATAATCCGGTGATACGGATTGCTGCACCTGATCCGACTGCCATGCGAGCAAAAGATGGTTATTTTTATTTATATGCGACTGAAGATATCCGTAACTTGCCGATTTTTCGATCAAGAGATATGGTGAAATGGGAAGAGATAGGAACTGCCTTCACTGATGAGACTCGTCCAGACTTCTTGCCCGACAACAAGGATGTCAAAGAACGTGCTCATCTTTGGGCCCCGGAGATTCGCTATGTGAAAGGCAAATATGTTCTTTTCTATTCTTTGGCGCAATGGGGCAATCATTGGGTTAGCACCGTTGGTTATGCCGTTTCCGATTCTCCCGAAGGTCCGTTCACACCGAAAGGCAAAGTATTTGACAGCGTGAAGTGAATGTAGAGAACTCCATCGACCAGTATTTCTATGAGGAAGACGGCAAGTATTATATGCTTTGGGGGAGCTTCTTCGGAATTTATATCATGGAACTGGATGTGACAGATGATGTGATGATCACGCCTAAACTTGACACCAAACGCCAGATCGCTGGCAACGCTTACGAAGGAATCAACCTGTGGAAACGCGACGGGTACTACTACCTCATCGGCTCTATCGGCTCTTGTTGCGAAGGACAGAAAAGCACCTACACCACAGTTGTGGCGCGTTCGAAAGACCTTTTCGGCCCGTATGTCGATAAACAGGGAGGACAAATGTTGGATAACAAGCATGAAGTAATCCTGCATAAGAATGACCGCTTTGTTGGGACCGGCCACAATTCCACCCTTCTCGAAGATGACGAAAAGAACACGTGGATGCTTTACCATGCTTTTGAACTGGAACGTTGGATGCGCAACGGCAAGTTTTGTTGGACCGCATTTTGTGGGATGAAGACGGCTGGCCTTACGTTGATAAATTGGAGCCTTCTTACGGTGCGTTTCGTCCTGTTATTAAATAATTAAACTGATGATTTTATGAATAAGAAATGGATTACTTTATTGTTTTCGTTCTCCCTTTGTTTTTGCATGAGTTGTTCGGATTCCGAATCCGATAAAAAGGAAGAAGGAAAAGTAGAAGAAGAAAAGCCGGTAACTGTCTTGTCCAAGACGGTCCCTCTGGCTGATCCTTACATCTTGGTACATGACAGCCTCTACTATATTTACGGGACGAATGTCGGAACCGGTTTTGACGTCTATTACTCCAAAGACCTCGAATACTGGGAACGTGCCTCGGCTTTGTCGCTTAGCCATGCGAACTCGTACGGCGAATCGATGTTCTGGCGCCGGAAGTCTATTATGTTGAAAAAGATAAGAAGTTCTACATGTTCTATTCGACGGAAGAGCATATTTGTGTTGCTACGGCAGATTCTCCTTTGGGTCCGTTCAAGCAGGACGAGCATAAGCCGATCCGCGAGGAAAAGAGCATCGATACTTCCGTCTTTTTTTGACGAAGACGGAAAAGCCTATCTATATTTCGTTCGTTTCAACGACGGCAATGTCATCTGGTGCGCAGAGCTGAAAGAGAACCTGAAAGAGATCAAGGAAGAAACATTGACACAATGTTTCAAGGCCGAAGAACCGTGGGAATTGGTTCTTCCCAAAGTAGTGGAAGGTCCTTCGTCTTTAAACAGAATGGCGTCTATTATCTGATTTATTCGGCAAACGGCTATACAAGCCAGGACTATGCGGTAGGCTTTGCCACATCGGATTCGCCTTTCGGCCCGTGGAAAAAGTACGAAGGCAATCCCGTGTTGCATAAGTGCGATGGGCTAGTTGGCGTCGGTCACGGTGCTCCTTTTGTCGATATGAAAGGTAAGATGCGCTATGTCTTCCATGCGCACAAAAGTGAGTCTGAGATACATCCTCGCAATTCGTTTGTCGTAGATATGTTTGTCAAGGATAGTATTGTTTCGTTAGGAGGAAATATTGTCCGTCCGATGGTGGTAGACAGGCTGCCATCCGGTAAATAAGGTATAGAAAGTAAGGCATCGCTTTACAAGTGCTAACCCTATGAGTTACGATGGCTAATGCATAAGGTTAGCCATCGTAATGCAATTGATGCAAAATCCGGGTTATAATTCCCTTCTTATCCTGATCTGGGAAGGGAGTTATTGTATAACATTGTTTCGTTAACAACAAAACACATTCGTTTACTATAGGCAATTCTCCGGGAGTTCAGCTTTTCCACAATGTTAGGATATTCTGTTTTTTGAGCATAAAGGGATTTTGTTTTTCGATTTCCTGCCGTGCTCGTTTTGCTGGTTGCTTATTAATTCGGGTATAAAAGAGAAAAATGTCAGACACGGATTGCTTGGGTTTTCAATCCAAACAGTAAAACGTCCCAATAAGGGTTGTTGTTTGTTTTGCTAACATAGCTTATCCTCTTTTTTATGGCAAGCTTTTGAACCTTTCAAGATTATAACTCTCCGATGTAATAATGGGTATATCGGATATCTTTTCCGTTAAAAAAGGCCGAAATGGATAATATTTAAGTATATTAGCCCTTTGAGCATTGTATGCCTTGAACTAATTTTGGAGTTATGAATAGATTAAAGCTGTTAACGATTTGTATGTTTGTTTCTGGAGCCGTCTTTTCCCAAGAATGGAAGCCGCAAACATGGCCGGTTCTGAAACAATATGACCGGGAGCATCTTTACCAGGTTGCATTGCCTTTGGGAGGAATCGGGACTGGAACGGTCTCTTTGGGAGGCCGGGGAGAGTTGCGGGATTGGGAGATTATGAATGTCCCTGATAAGAAATATAGTACGGTGACGATCGGCAATAATGCACCTTTCTTTGCAATTTATGCAAAACCGCAGACGGGAGAGGCTACGACCACCCTGCTTGCAGGCCCTTTATATCCGCAGGAGTATTTGCATTATGAGGGGCGGCCGGTGAACCATCACGGTATGCCGCGTTTTGCCGATGCTACTTTCGAGGCGGCTTATCCGTTCGGACAAGTGCATCTTTCCGACCGGCAGTTGCCGGTGAAAGTGGCGGTCAAAGGATTCAATCCGTTGGTACCGGGAGACGCAGATGCCAGTGGCATGCCGGTTGCCGTGTTGGCTTATGAGGTGACAAATACGACCGACCGTCCTTTGGAGGTAGCCGTTTGTGGTTCGATGCGCAATTTTATCGGGAAGGACGGCAGTAAGTTCAGGACTGACTGGAAAGGAGATTACATTCCGACAGGCGCGAAAGACAATAAAAACCAGTTTCGTAAAAAGAACGGCTTGCAAGGCCTTTACCTATATTCGGACGGGGTGGATAAGAATGATCCGGCTTATGGAACGGTGGCCTTGACCACTCAGGCAGTAGAAGGGGTCACCTACGGACTTCTTCGCGGGCGGATAATTGGAATAATGGTATTCTTAACTTTTGGGATGATTTTAGTGCCGATGGCGAACTGACGGAGCGAGACAGACAGGAGGATGAAGACCCGATGGCTTCGCTGGCGGTAAAGAAGACAGTTGGACCTGGCAGTACGGAAACGTTTACTTTCTACCTGACTTGGAATTTCCCGAACCGGAAAGCTTGGTCGGAAACAATTGTCGGGAACTATTACAGCACTTGGTTCCCGGATGCCTGGGAAGCGGCGGAGGCAATCGTACCTCAGATTCCGGAAATGGAAAGGCAGACGCTCTCTTTTGTGCATGCCTTCCTGAAATCGACTTATCCTGATGTTGTCAAAGAGGCTGCTTTGTTTAATCTGGCAACATTGCGTTCGCAAACGGTCTTTCGTTTACCTAGCGGACATTTGATGGGATGGGAAGGCGTGATGGACCGTTTCGGTTCTTGTGCCGGCAGCTGCACGCATGTTTGGAACTACGAGGTGGCGACACCGTTTCTTTTCGGTGAATTGGCAAAGACGATGCGTGATGTGGAATTCAACTATGCGACGAAAGAAAACGGGCTGATGAATTTCCGGGCTTCCTTGCCTTTATCGGAAGCAGCGAAAGGTAATTCGGCTGCGGCGGACGGCCAGATGGGATGTGTCATGAAGATTTACCGGGATTGGCAGTTGTCGGGAGACGATGAGTTCCTGCAAAAGAATTGGGGGCAAGTAAAGAAAGTGCTTGCTTATGCCTGGACCGACAAAGGTTGGGATGGCAATCAGGACGGCATCATGGAAGGTTCGCAGCATAACACGATGGATGTGAACTATTTCGGCCCGAATCCTCAAATGGGCTTCTGGTATATGGGAGCCTTAAAGGCGGCTGAGAAAATGGCTTTAGCATGAAGGATAAGACGTTTGCCAAGAAATGCAATACATTATTCCGGCAGGGAAGCACCTGGATGGATGCCAATCTGTTTAACGGGGAATATTATGAACATAAGATAACCGATCCCGAAACATTTGAATATCTGGATATGCGGAATCCGGACGTGAAGGTTCCGCCGTTTCAATTGGGAAAAGGTTGCCTGGTCGATCAGCTGGTCGGACAGTATATGGCCCATATATGCGGTTTGGGATATCTGGGAGATAAGGAGCATATCCGTACGACATTGGGAAGTATCATGAAATATAATTATGTGAAGGATTTCAGCCGTCACTTTAATAATATGCGTTCGTATGTGATGGGAGATGAGTCCGGTCTGCTGATGGCTTCCTGGCCGAAAGGACGACTGGAAGTTCCTTTCCCTTACTTTGCCGAAGTGATGACCGGTTTCGAATATTGTGCCGCTGTCGGCATGATATACGAAGGTATGGAAAAGGAGGCCTTGACTTGCATCCGTGCGATTCGTGACCGTCATGACGGGGCGAAACGGAATCCGTTCAGCGAGGCGGAGTGCGGACATCACTATGCCCGTTCGATGGCAAGTTGGGCAGCAGTAATCGCGTTGAGTGATTTCCAATATTCAGGAGTGGATCGACGGATGCATTTCACGGACGGCCGGGATGTTATTTCTGGAGCAATGGTTATGCCTGGGGTACTTGTACCGTTACAGATGATACTGCTACGATCGAAGTCCTGAAAGGTTCTTTACAGTTGGACAAGTTGGTTATTGGAGATAAAGAGAAGCGGTTGAAGAATTTCAGACTTGCTTCAGGGGAAAATCGTATAATAAAATTATCATGAAAAATTCAAGAAGAACATTTTTCAAGCAGGGGCTTGCAGGTGCGTTGGCTTTAGGTTCGGCATCTCTTCCCGTTTCTGCTGCTGCTATGACGGATGGGGTTGGCAAAGCGAAAGCCAAGCGTGTAGTCCTGATATCTCTCGATGGTATCTGTGTGGAAGGATTTCTGAAAGCAAGAACTCCGAATTTGGAAGCCTTGCTGGCTGATGGTTCCCTTTCGCTTGATACGCGGGTGGTTATGCCTTCGGTGACTTTGCCCAATTGGACAAGCCATTTGACGGGAAGTGGTCCGGAACAGCATGGAGTTGTTGACAACAGTTGGGAAATATCCAAATTCAAGCTGCCTGCCATCCATACGGACAGTGATGGTTATTATCCATCGGTATTTAAAATCCTTAAGGATGCAGTTCCGCAGATGAAGACGGCTTTTTATTATAACTGGATAAATCTGTTCTATCCGTATAACAAGAAGTATTTGGATGAAGTCAGCTATTTAGAACAGGATGCTTATGTCCCGAATTATGAAAAGGCATTTTCTTTTCTGAAGGCTAATGAAGGTAATCCCACTTTGGTATTCCTTTATTCCGTGCATACCGATCATGCCGGGCATAAACATAAATGGATGTCTCCGGAATATATCAAGTCTATTGAAGAAGCGGATGTCGAGATCGGAAAATTTCTTGAAAAGATGAAACGGGACGGCTTGTATAAAGACACTCATTTTATGTTCCTGACGGATCACGGAGGTATTGAATACGGACATGGCGGAGTCAGTACGAATGAGATGATTGTTCCCTGGGGGATCACCGGTCCCGGAATACGCAAAGGTTCAAGATCACGGAACCCAATAATACCGTGAATACGCAGCTACGATCCTCCGTTTGTTTGATGTAGAGAAACCTTTACCTTGGACAGGGGAGGTATTAAGTTCTATATTCAAGTAAACAGTATTCGTAAGTAAGCCTAAATAAAAAGAGAGTATCTGGAAAAACCGGATACTCTCTTTTTTATGAATAAATAGTCTGTTTCTTAGTTCTGTTCCTTCAAGATCACGTCATGCGCTCCGCCTTCCACGATACTGGTTGAGGAAACCAATGTGATTTTGGCGTTCTTCTGCAAATCGGGAATGGTGATAGCTCCGCAGCTGCACATCGTGGCGATTATTTTGCCCAATGTGAGGTTGAGGTTGTCTTTCATCTTTCCAGCGTATGGCACATAGCTGTCGACACCTTCTTCGAACTTAAGTGCTTCGCTGCCGCCCATGTCGTAACGCTGCCAGTTCTTGGCGCGGTTCGAACCTTCGCCCCAGTATTCCTTTACGAAATTGTTACCGATTTTCATCTTCTTCGTCGGAGATTCGTCGAAGCGGGCGAAATAACGTCCCATCATCAGGAAGTCCGCACCCATCGCCAAAGCAAGAACCATGTGATAGTCATGCACCAGACCGCCGTCGCTGCAAATGGGCACATAGATACCTGTCTTTTTCATATATTCGTCGCGTGCCTGTGCCACGTCGATCAATGCGGTAGCCTGTCCGCGGCCGATACCTTTCTGTTCACGGGTGATACAGATGGAACCGCCACCGATACCCACCTTGATGAAATCGGCTCCGGCTTCGACCAGGTAGTCGAAACCTTCCTTGTCGACAACATTTCCGGCACCGACCAGCACCTTGTCACCATAGTTTTTCTTGATCCATTGCAGTGTTGCCTGCTGCCATTCGGAATAGCCGTCGGACGAGTCGATACACAATACATCGACACCCGCTTCAACCAGCGCAGGAACACGTTCCATATAGTCGCGTGTGTTGATCCCCGCGCCTACGAGCAGTTTCTTATCGCTGCCGGACAACTCTTTCGGATTGTCGCGGTGGCTGTCGTAGTCTTTGCGGAAGACGAAATATTGCAAGTTCTGTTCCTTGTCGATGATCGGCAACGTGTTCAGTTTGTGATCCCAGATGATCTGGTTGGCTTCACTCAATGTCATGCCCACTTCGCCGACGATCAGTTTGGAGAACGGAGTCATGAATTCTTTCACCTTCTTGTCGGGAGAATCCTTTTCTGCACGATAGTCGCGACTGGTCACCATACCCAGCAATTTACCGTTAGGAGTACCGTCGTCCGTCACACCGATCGTAGAGTGTTCGGTGCGTTGTACCAGAGCGATTACATCTGCCAACGTATTTTCAGGCGTCAGATTGGAGTCGCTGATTACAAAACCGGCTTTGAACTTCTTTACTTTCCGGACCATTTCGGCTTGGCTGTCGATAGGTTGTGAACCGAAGATGAAAGACAGTCCTCCGTTGCGGGCCAGTTCGATGGCCAACTTGGGACCGGACACGGATTGCATGATCGCTGAAACAAAAGGAATGTTTAGTTCGATCGCAGGCTTTTCGCCCACTTTGTGTTTCACAAGCGGAGTTTTCAGCGAAACGTTGGTTGGCACACATTGTTTGGTTGTTAAACCTGGAATAAGCAAGTATTCGCCGAATGTTCTTGATACATCGTTTAAGTAAACTGCCATAGTGTTTATATTTACGGGATGATTTTATTAGGGTACAAAAGTACTCAATTCTCTTGTATCATGTATTGTCGAGACTAAAGAAAATTATGTTTTTGCCTATTTTCTCTCTTTCGTGTATGGGGAAGCCAAGAATATCCGGACATCGGTGCCAGCCCGTATCAGCAACTTTTCCATAACCCGGAGTGTTATATAGATGAAATTAACAAAGGAGGATTATTTATGAAAACAGTAGTGGATAAAGCCAATACTCGCGGGTATGCAAATCATGGATGGCTGAAGACCCATCACACTTTTAGTTTTGCCAATTACTACAACCCGAAGCGAGTACATTTTGGCATGCTTCGGGTCCTGAATGACGACTCTGTCGCTCCGGGAGAGGGCTTCGATACACATCCACATAAGAATATGGAAGTCATCTCTATTCCGTTGAAAGGATATTTGCGTCACGGCGACAGTATCCGGAACAGCGAAGTGATTACTCCGGGCGATATCCAGGTGATGAGTGCAGGTACGGGGATTTTCCATAGCGAGTTCAATGATAGCGGTGAAGAGCAGCTGGATTTCCTCCAGATCTGGGTGTTCCCGCGCGAGGAGAATACAGCACCTCATTATAAGAACTATGATATCCGCCCCGTTCTGAAGAAGAATGAGTTGGGAGTGATGATTGCGCGGACGGCTCCGCCCCGGCTTCCATCAACCAGGATGCCTGGTTCTCGATGGGTACGTTGGATGCGGGACTGGTGAAGGAATACAAACTGCATGGCAAGAAGAACGGCGTTTACCTGTTCGTGATCGAAGGCGAAGTGGAGGTTGCCAACACAGTCCTTTCCAAACGTGACGGCGCCGGTTTCTGGGACACCGACAGCATTGCCATAGAGGTATTGAAACATGCGACCGTACTTTTGATGGAAGTTCCGATGGAATGATCTTTGTCAAAATGACAAAACGTCAAACAGACTCCGGTTTCTATTGGCTGTAGCCGGGATAAGGATCGGACGGCTGTGTTTATCGTATTCTCGCGGAGATAAGGATTTCCGTTCTGCCACCGGAATGGAGTCATATGAATCTTTTTGTCTGCTGAAAGGATGCCGATCAGCTTATGTCTGCCGGCCGTGATAGAAATAGTCGAGGATAGCAGGCAAAATGATTATCCGGAACTGTCCGTCCGACGGATGCTTCCAGACAAAATAGAACGTTTCCGGCAATGTTTTTTCTCAAAATAGGGGACCGGATCTTATAAAAGTGCCGACTTTCTTGCATGAAGGTCGGCACTTTTGTCGTAAAAGGTCCTTATCTTTCTGTCCGTATGTGCCTATGTATGCTCGAATACATGCTAATGAAACCTGGAACATATGCCTATGGAGCAGGGAATACACGCAAATGTAGCTTGATTTACCTTGCGGGAGAGTCTGTAAGGGCGGACTTGCTATATTGAAGTGTCAGCCTAATTGTTTGATCGGTAATAAAATGTCCGGTAAGATAGAGACGGGGTGTTATTTTGATTTATCAGAATACTTGTGCTGGCAGAAGTACAGAAAAGCCTTTTCATCCCTTTATAAAAAATCAATCGGAGAAGCTTCTTGTTGGAAAGAAAAGAACTACAGTCTTAATAGAACTACGGTATTTGTTTTCGGATTTTATGATATGGTTTGAATATTAACAGAAGCGGATATAGGTCTTACTTTTCATCCCCTCAAACGAAGTTTCTCAAACAAATAAGTATATCTGTAGTAGTACATTATAAGCAATTTGAGAACTTTCCAATGTCTCTTCCTTTGAAACTTTTTTGGAAACCAATCTTTTTATTTGGATATTTTTGTTTAATTTTACGCCCAACTGAATGGTATTGTTAAAACATATCCGAGGTAAGAGTTTGGTAATGTGTTTTTAATGAATTTTCAATCACAATACACGGTAGGTTTGTAAAAATACCGTAGTTCTATTAAGACTATAGTCATTTTAACTGCCTGTATTAATTAAAAATAGTTTATATGGACAACTTAAATATATAGGCCTATGAGATAGGAATAGAGAAAACTGACAGAAAGACTTTAAGTCTTGTTTAGAGTGTGATAAGCCTCAGGCTTAGATCGATTTATTATTAACCTTTTTATAATAATACAGAAAATGCAACAAAAACAGAATTGTGGCCATCCTCTAAGAAGGAAAGGTTCAATATCTCGAGTATCGAAAGTCACTTGCGGACTGCTCTTTTGTCTGACGACAGGAGTATTTGCGGCTGGTGAGAATGTTGAATTGTTAACCTCGGATCGGATAGAGAATGTAGTGCCGGATCAAGTAGGAAAGACCGTGACGATTATGGTTCAGGATGAAATGGGACCGGTAGCGGGAGCTAATGTTGTTGTGAAAGGAACTACGAACGGAAATATCTCGGATATGGACGGAAAGGTCGTTTTGCAGAATGTTCCCAACAACTCGACTTTAGTGATTTCCTTTATCGGTTATACAACTCAGGAAGTGAAGGTCAGCAACCAGGCAACCATCCATGTGAAGCTGGTTGAAGATGCCAAAGCATTGGAAGAAGTTGTGGTGATCGGCTATGGTTCTTTGGACAAGAAGCAGGTGACCAGCGCCATCACCTCGTTGAAGGCCGATGACCTGATGGTCGGTGTGAGCGGGGCGGATATCTCGGCGTCCTTGCAAGGCAAGATCGGCGGTTTGGTGATGAACAACTTGGGAAGTGCCAATTCCGGTACGACATTCCAGCTTCGCGGTATGACTTCCATCAATTCAGGAAAAGCTCCTCTTATCGTGATAGATGGTTTTCCTGGTGGCGATATCCGTTCGTTGACGCAGGATGATATCAAGTCTATCGATGTGTTGAAAGATGCTTCTGCCGGTGCTATCTACGGAACACGTGCAGCCGCCGGTGTGATCCTGATTACGACCAAGAGCGGCTCGGATACGAACGGGAAAGTGAGACTCACGTACAGCAACGAGTTTACGAAAAAACAAAACTACAATGCTCCCGAAATGTTGTCCGGCCGTGAATATGCCGAACATAATATCGGTACGGATTACGGTTCCGATACAAACTGGTGGGATGAGTTGATTAATAAGGGTAACTTCTCCCAAAAACACCATCTTGCATTGGAAATGGGTACGGAAAAGGCACAGGTTTATACTTCTTTCTTCTATGAAAAGAACCAGGGTATCGCGTTGCAGGACGAACGTCAGGATTATGGCGGACGTGTGAACGCATCTTTCAAGTTGTTCGATGATTGGCTGGAAGTCCGTCCGGCCGTGGATTATCGCCAGGCTGCCCGTAACAACCATTATCCGAATTTTCAGCAAGCCATGCGTAACAACCCTACCCGCTCGCCGTACGATCCGGATAGCGAAACAGGCTATAACGTGTGGATCAACGAATCGTTGGACTATAACGTCGTTGCGGATGCCATGCTGGAAGATTACTACGGATTGGATAAATGGTTCAAGCCGGAAGTAAACCTGAAGTTGAATATCAAGCCTGTTCCGGGTTTGAATTACCAGCAGGTTGTCGGTTATGAAAACCGTCAATGGGAATTGCACCAATATTGGCCCAGCACACACCGAAGCGAGATTGACAATTCGCGTAAGGGGCATGCCCACCTGGCTTTCAGCAAGACGGAAAACCTGACTTCGGAAGGATATTTCTCCTATGTAAAAGACTTTAAAGGAGGACATAATCTGAATGCAACGGCCGGTTATTCTTATTTTGAGGTCAACGGGGAAAACTTCGGTATGGACAACTATAATTTCTCGGTCGATGGCATCAAGTACTGGGATATAGGCCAGGGCAGCTACCTGACGGATGGCAAGGCCGGCATGAGCTCTGGCAAATCGGTTACGGAACGTCTGTTCTCTTTCTTTGCCCGTGCCAATTATTCCTACCAGGATAAATATATGCTTTCTGCATCTATCCGGCATGAGGGCTCTTCCAAGTTTGCGGCCGACAACCGTTGGGCGAATTTCTGGTCTGCAACGGCGGGATGGCGTATCTCGAACGAAGAGTTCATGAAAGACTTTGACTGGCTGGACGATTTGAAGATCCGTTTCGGTTACGGTGTGACCGGTAATAATGACTTTAGTGCGACTTATATGGCCAATATGTTAGGCTCGGACACGAACTGGATGATGCCGAACGGAACATGGGCGTACTCATACGGTAAATCGCAAAATGTCAATCCTAATTTGGGATGGGAAGAAAAGAAGGAGTGGAACTTGGGTGTCGATTACTCTTTCTTCGAAGGACGCTTGTATGGCAAGTTCGACTACTATCGGCGTGAGGTGGATAACCTTCTGTTCAGTGTGAAGGTCCCGCAACCACCTTATACGCAGGGCAGCCAGATGCAGAATATCGGTAGTATGGAAAGCAAAGGTTGGGAGTTCGAAGTCGGTGGCGACATTATTCGTACAAAAGACTTTACTTGGTCTTCCAGCATGAACCTGAGCCATAATACCGGAAAGATCTTGACGTTGGAGGGTGACAACTCCTATCATAACGGTAATGGTTTCGTGGCTCCGGGAACTCCGGGCGATGCAGCCCGTATGGAAGCCGGTTCGACAATCGGTTCTTTCTATATGTGGAAGTTTGCAGGGTTCGATGACGAGGGCAGTTTCTTGCTGTATAACAAGGATGGCGAGGTGATCCCGGCTGCACAGAAAACGGAGAACGACAAACAGTATATAGGCAACTATACTCCGAAACTGATTATCGGGTGGAGCCATACCTTGACTTATAAGAACTTCGATTTAGGCATCAATCTGCGTAGCTGGATCGATTTCGACGTGTATAATACGATCAATATGTATTACGGCATCCAGGGACAGGGCAACCTGAATGTTTTGAAAGACGCTTACGGCAAGTTCAACCACATCAAGGGCGAAAAGCAGATTTGCGACTATTTCCTGGAAGACGGTACATTCCTGAAAATCGATGCGATCACACTGGGTTATACGCTTCCGATGAAGAAGTACACGAACAACCTGATCGACCGGATTCGTATTTACGGTACGGTGGGTAACGTTTGCACGATCACCGGCTATAGCGGCATGAACCCGGAGGTGGATATCACGGGCTGGGATAAAGGAACGGAAAAGTTCTGGAGCGATTTCTATCCGGTCGTCCGTACTTGGACATTAGGTATGCAGTTTAACTTCTAATACAAGATTGTAAGATGAAAAAGAAAAATATATTCCAATTGTTTTTATCCGGAGTGATCTGCCTGCTGTGCACTACTTCCTGTAGTGTCGAACCTGATTTTTATTCGCAGGTGGTCCCGGAGACTTTTTATAGCTCACAAGATGCCGTATGGCAACGTTTCAACCGGCCGTTTACTCACTGGCGCTGGTACATTGCCCACGACAGTCCGCGTTGGTTGTTGCAGGAACTGGGGACGGACGAGTTCTGTCTGCCTACGCGTGGTAGCGACTGGTATGACGGGGCCGTCTATCAGAAATTCCATCATCATGAGTATACGGAAGACATGACGCGTGTCGAGACGGGCTGGACCAACTTTGCGATGGGAGTCGCTTTGGCTTGGGATGCATTGGAAGATTTGGAAAATGTCGATTTCGATGCATTGGGCTTTGAAGAGGGTACGCGCGAATCCATGTTGAACCAGCAACGTACGCTGGCGGCTTCCTTCTATTTGGACGGTTTGGACTTCTTCGGAGGGGTGCCTTTGTACACGACGACACAGAGCGAAGTGAAAGGACGTTCGACGGATGTCGAGACATTTAACTTCATCGATTCCTTATTGAAAATAGCCGTTCCGAATCTTCCGGTCAAGGAAGAGCTGGGAGGGATGGAAACCGGTTCGATCCATCGTGCAGCCGGTGCAGCCTTGCAGGCCCGTTTGTATTTCAATGCCAAATCTTATATCGGCAAGGAGATGTTTACCGAAGCCGCCCAGATCTGCCAGGACATTATCGACGGTAAGTACGGACAGTATGCATTGGAAACGGATTGGACGAACATATTCGGATTTGACAACGAACGTTGTCCTGAGCTGATCTGGTCCGTACCCAGCCAGAATGCAAAGACCGAGACGGATGCCATGTATTGGGGTATGATGGTTCCTTACAACTATAAGAACTACCTGGGTGGACTGGAAGGTTCCGGTTCGGACAATGCTCTCGGACTGGTGCCGAGTCTCGATCCTACGGGTAAGCGTTATCCATATAAGCTGGGTGGAGCGTATGCGAAGTTCAATGATAAGGATATCCGTAAGCAACCTTATGTATATGAAGGCAATGGCAAATATCGCGGTATGTTTATCGTTGGCGAATTGGTGAATCCGCTGAATCCGGAATGGGTTTGTACGGGTACGCGCGAGTATGCCGGAGAGGTGATCACGGTTGTCGACCAGATCGCTCATTTTGCCAAGGTAGGAAAAGATCCGCTTTATCCGGATGTGGCTTCGTTACCTTCGACGGTTGCGACGGCAGAAGAAAACTCCGGGGTACGTGTGACGAAACGCAGTCCGCGTCCGACTCAGGAAGAGTTCAAGCGGAAAGGCGATCCGGACGTACCTGTGATCCGTTTGGCCGAGATCTATTATATGCTGGCCGAATGCAAGATGCGTGCCGGTGACAAACAGGGGGCTGCCGATCTGATCAATACAGTCCGCAAGCGTTATTTCGAAGACGGAGTCGATCCCGATCCTGTAACGGCTGCTAATCTGGACAAATACCGTATGCTGGACGAATGGCAATTGGAATTCTTGGCCGAAGGGCGCCGCCGTACGGACTTGATCCGTTGGGATGCCTATGTGACGGAAGACTGGTGGGATCATAAGGCGACGAACAATCCGAACCTGAATCGTTTCCCGATCCATTACAGTCTGATCGGTGCTAATAACCTGCTGGAACAGAACCCGGGTTACGGCAGTAAGTAGAATGTGAAAGACTATAAGGTATAATTTTACTCTTTAGACCGGGGGAGAGAGGAACAGTCGTCAAAAGGCGACTTCCTCTCTTCTTTTGTTTCATTTCCTTTTAACGAAAACGATGGGATTATGACTGGGAGGACGCTTGTATTTTGGCTGTTCGTATTTATCGGACTTTGGTTTTTCTTTTGGTCGTTCGGGACTTCCACGTTCCAACGGCAGGAAGAGGTGCAGTTGTTTATTCCCGAATGGGTGGTTATCCGGGATATGCTGTCTGTCCCCGGTGGCTTTTGTACGGTGGTCGGGCAGGCTTTGGTTCAATATTATACTGCTTCCCTGTTTGTCTTGTGTGTTAACAGTATTTTCTTATGTGTGGCCGGTTTCTTGTGTTATCTGCTTTTGCAGGAAATCGCACCGCGCGGATATAATTTGTTGCTTGCCTTGTTTCCTGTTTTAGGATTGCTGAAGGCCCATACGAGCTCTTTTTACGTGTTGGACGGGACGGTCGGGCTGATCCTGCTTCTGCTATTCTCTTATGTTTTTATCCGTATACGGAGAATGAAGGTGCAGTTGTTTTATGGTGTGGTGAGTGTGTTTCTTATCTATGGTTTAACTGGCCAGTTGGCGGCACTTTACGGTCTGGTCGTGGTTTGCATGAGTCTTTTGTGCCGAAGGAAGAAATGGTCTGGTTCGCTTGCTGTGTTTTTGGCTGGGGTGTTGTTGGCTTATATCGGTATTCGTTTGGCTATCGGTATTCCGTTGACAGACGGGATTTATTCGGAAAGGTATCAGGAGTCCCAGTTGCAGCCGGATTCTTATGTCTATTTTATCTGGATCCGTTTTGTCGTCTTGCTTCTGATTCTGTTTGCAACGGCTTATACGATGAAGGTTCTTCCCAAAGGAAAGCGTTCGGTGAAAGTATTTGTTGCGGGAAGCTTGTTGGTCGTCCTGTTTTGCTTTTCCGCATTTTGTCTGCCCGGACCGTATGAAGTCCGGAACAACCGGATGAACGAGTTATCCGTTTGGGAGCAAAGGAATGACTGGGACACGATTATCCGTGAACATCCGGAGAAGGAGGAGACGGATTATGTCAGCCTAAACTATTTGAATATGGCATTGGCTCAAAAGGGCGCTTTGGGCGACCGGTTGTTCCATTATGACCAGAAAGGGCCGCAAAGCCTTCTGGCTTCCTGGGACCGGACTTATTATATGAGTTGCCTGTTGAGTGATATCCATTATATGATCGGGGATATCAGCCTTTCGGAAGGATATGCGATGGAAGGCCTGACACTTGCCAAGCGGGGAGGAAGCCCTCGTATGCTTCAACGATTGGTGAAGATTAGCTTGATACGGAGAGATTTTGCTTTGGCGGATAAGTATCTGGGTATACTCGGCCGGTTGCCGGGATATCGGCGTTGGGCGGAAAAATATACCGGCTATGTTCGTCATCCCGAAAGGATCGGGCAGGATGGAGAGCTTGCCGCGAAGACAATACCGGCCTTCCAGCCGGACAATTTGCTTTGCCTGACCGGCATCGACAGCCTTTGGGTTGGACATCTTTCGGAACCAGGCGTAAACCGGGTTGCATGGGAATATTTAGGTTGTTCCTATCTGCTGGCGAAGGAAATGGAGAAGTTCAAGATATTCCTGTCCCATGCCGGTAGATTTTTGCCGGGACAGTCCCTTCCTGTTCATTTTCAGGAGGCGGCATTGGTTTTGGCGACTGAGGACCTTTCTGTCCTTGACTGGGTTTCCATCCGGCCTGAGATAGTGCAACGCTATAAACAATTCCAGAAAGATATTCTGAAGATCAAAAATGGCGCAGACGGGCTGCCTTGGCTTTACCGGCAATATGGAGACACTTTTTGGTTTTATTATTATTGTAAGAATTTGAATGGATAGTCTATGAAGTATTTATATTCTCTGTTGTGGCTTTGTACGGTTTTCTTTTTCTCTTGCAATGGTGGATTGCCCGATGCGGAGGAAACGGAAGGTGAAATAGAAATCTTTCCCGATTATAAAGGGGTCGCGGTCCCTTGTAATATCGCTCCGCTGAACTTCAAACTGAAAGAACCTTGCGAAGCAATCGCCTTATTCTCCGGCAAAGATCAGCAAATACGGGTGGATTCGGATAACGGTTCTTTCCAAATCCCGGAGAAGAAGTGGCGCCGGCTGTTGGACGCATCGGTTGGAGGAGACCTTACGGTCGGGATCTATATATGCAAAGATGACAGATGGTTTCGATATCCTCCTTTTTCCATTCAAGTAATCAAAGATAAAATCGATCCCTATTTGGTCTATCGCCGTATCGCACCAGGCTACCGGATGTGGAACAGGATGGGGATTTACCAGCGTTGCCTGGAGGATTTTACGGAAGAAACCTTTCTCGACAATAAGCAGACGAATAATAATTGCATGAACTGCCATTCTTTCTGTATGCAGAATCCGGACCGGATGCTTTTCCACCAACGTGCGCTACATGCCGGGACCTACATACTGACGGACGGTGATATCGAGAAGCTGGATACGAAGACCGAACGGACTATTTCCGCTTTGGTCTATCCCGCCTGGCATCCGTCCGGGCGATATGTTGCATTCTCGACAAACGATACGAAACAGGATTTTCACCTTTCGGATGCGAACCGGGTGGAAGTGTTCGACAATCGATCGGATGTCGTGGTCTATGATGTGGAGAAACATGAAATCGTAACAGCTCCCCATTTATCTTCGGAGGAGAATATGGAGACTTTTCCGGCATTCTCTTCGGATGGCAGACGGTTGTATTTCTGTTCCGCACCGGCGTGCCGGATGCCTGAGTCATATCGGAAAATCCGCTACAACCTGCAAAGCATAGCTTTCGATCCGGAAAAATGGAGTTTCGGCCAGACGATAGATACGCTTTACAACGCTAATGAGGAAGGACGGAGCGCGAAGCTGCCGAGAGTATCTCCCGATGGCCGTTTTCTGATGTACACGGTTTCGGACTATGGCAACTTCTCGATCTGGCACAAGGATGCGGATTTGCGACTATTGGACATGTTGACAGGTAAAACAGATTCCCTTCTCCAAGTGAACAGCAACGATGTCGAAAGCTATCATTCCTGGAGCAGCAACAGCCGGTGGTTCGTTTTCAGCAGTCGTCGGGATGACGGGCTGTATACACGGCCTTACATTTGTTATCTGGGTGCAAATGGTGTTCCCGGCAAACCTTTCCTGTTGCCTCAGAAAGAGACGGACTATTATGAACGTTCTCTCTTCTCTTTCAATATTCCCGAACTCATTCGCGGTAAAATCAAGGTAGATACTTATAAATTGATCGATATTAGCAAATATGGGGAAGCGGTACGGTTAAAATAATTATATCTTATAATGAATTTTCCCGTAGCAGACATTTCGTCTCCTCGGTGAAAGATGACAGATAATCAATCATGGCGTTTTTCAACACTCCCGTTCGAAAAGACATTCGACACGAGAAAAGACCACCATAAAGCTATGCTTTGGCATCCGTAACCCATAGCTTTACAGAGGCTAAAGCTATGGGTTACGGTTTGCTGGGCGCCTATAGATTTTATTACTTGTCTGTCAAGAAATCGACCATCTGAAGAATGGCTCGTGAGCAAGCCGGGCAGAATGGGGCGTAGTCGCGCATCATACAGTGATCCATCGGGCGATAAATGCCTTTCGACAGGTAACCGCCTCCTTCGAACACGCCGGCTTTGTCCTTATGTCCGGCATCGAGTGGAGTAGGAATAGGAGTGTCTGCGGGCAATAAGTCTTTCCATTTGCTGCCGAAATCGACTAAAGTTGTGATATTCGGTTCCCACGGTTCGTATTTCAGGTTATAGAAATCCTGGTAGGCGACTTCCGAAGAAAAATATTCGTCTGCCAGGCCGGCGAAGCTATGTCCGAACTCATGTGTAAAGACGACAGGTGTCCGTGGGTTGTCGGCTGTCCCGCAGGCATAGAAGTTGTACATGCCGCCACCGCCGTACATATCTGTGTTTATCAGCAGGAATATTGCATCACATGGAACGTTCCAGACGGCATCGCGGATCGATTTCATATCCGGTGTTGTCAGATAACGGTCTACACCGAATGTATAATAACCGGAATTGAGGGCAGTGTTCTTGAAGATACCTTTACCCGAAACATCCGTGCCCGATTCTTCCGATACCAGGCAGACTGCCCATACGTTGAAGTCGTTTCGACGTGTCGTGAAAGGAGGAGTCGCGAACAAGGCTTCTGTAAACCTGTTTGCATCTGCTACGAATTTCTCCTGTTCATCCGCCGTGTATCCTTCAGCAATGAAAACAAGGTCCACTTTTTCTGTCGAGTCGCCGCTTTTCTGTATCTGATGCACTTTATTGGCTTTCAGTTTTCCCCGGTCGATGAAGATACTTTTGGGATCGACCTCTTGTTTCAGCAACGGATGGAATTGCATGTCGGCCTTGTCGCGTGCCGTGATCTCGACATAGACAGGTACTTTCGGGAAAGGAACGGAAGCGCTGTTTGTCCACGATTGTGTTTCTGTCTTGGCCTGTTCTGTCGAGCGCCATTCTTCGAACAACGTATTGAAGCCGCGTGAGTAAATCAGCTTATTCGTAGCTTTGTCATAGACATTAATATAATAACCTCCGTAATTGAACTTATCGATCAGGTTCTTGACCGGACCTCCCCATACCGGTTCTTCACGCAACCCTTGGATAGCAGCCGATTGTGACTTTAGATTACCGCTCAAGGCAAAATCCACCCGGAGACTTTTCTTTTCGAAATATTTGTCGAAGTCACTCTGGGCAAATACGGAGATGTTGCATAGAATGGCAAGAAGTAAAAGTGAAATCTTTGTTTTCATATTAGTATGCGTTATTATGTGTAATTCTTACTCGCAAATATAAGACTTTTTGTAGATTAACCGGTCGATATCGTTTAAATATGTAGCTTTTTTGTTCCTTCTGTTTTCTGCCTGTAACGTAATTGTAAAAAGAAAGAAGTGTTGCTGTTATCCGCACCTTCTACTTTTGCGGCGGAAAAGAAAAACAAATAATGAAGCAATTACTACTCGTTTTATTTCTGACTTTGACTCCGGCTGCTTATCTGACCGCTGCGACAGTTAAAGGTTGGGTTAAGGATGCGCAGACCGGCGAAGAACTGATCGGTGCTGCTGTGTATGTGAAAGAAAATCCGGCGATGGGAACGACAGCCGGGCTGGACGGGACATTCGTCCTGAAAGATGTGCCGGAAGGAAAAAACATCACGTTGGTTTGCAGTTATATCAGCTATGAGACACAGGAACAGAACGTAAACACGCTGTCCGGCCGGGATGTACTGTTTAACATGAAGCTCTGGCCATGAACCTGGAAGGTGTCACGATCATAGCCACCAATCCGGGACGTACCGAAGCCGGTGCGCGGGATTGAGAAGCAGGCGATGAATGTGGTCAACGTCATGAGTGCGAAAGCGATCGAGCTGTCACCGGATATTACGGTTGCCAATGTGATCCAGCGTATGTCCGGCGTGACGGTCGAGCGTAACAGTAGCGGAGAAGGTCAGTATGCCATTTTACGGGGTATGGACAAACGGTATAACTATACGTTGGTGAACGGAGTGAAGATTCCGAGTCCCGATAATAAGAACCGCTTTGTGCCGCTGGATATCTTCCCCTCCGAGATGCTGGACCGTCTGGAGGTGACCAAATCCTTGACGGCGAATATGGAGGGAGACGGCATTGGTGGCGCTGTCAATCTGATCATGAAAGATGCTCCTTCCGAACGCCAATTTACGGCCAACTTGTCTACCGGTTATAACGCGATGTATTTCGGTCGTGACTTCCAATCGTTCAACCGGGGCGGTATCGTAAAGAAATCTCCTTACGAAGCGTTGGGGAAACCGGAAGATTACAAAGTGACGATGGAAGACTTTACGACTTCGAACCTACGGATGAAATGGAAGAAACCGCTGCCGGACCTGACTGCCGGACTTTCGTATGGCGACCGCTTTTTTGATGATAAATTGGGCGTCATGTTGGCGGGGAGTTTTCTGAGTACCAGCCGGGGAAAGGAAAGTCGGCTCTATTATCAACCGGGAACGAGCCATAATGGGATAGAATACCGTAATTATTCATCGGAACAGACACGTATCGGTGTGCATGCCAAACTGGATTACTCCTTGAACGACAACCATAAGCTGACTTGGTATAACGGTTATATGGATATGAGCGAAGCCGAAGTGCGCGATGGGGAAGATGAAAAGGAACGGGCTGTCCGTATGCGTTGGAACCACCAGTATATCATCAATTCGACCTTAAAAGGCGAACATTTGTTTCTGTCTGGCGGAGCGTTGCGGTTGAACTGGTCGGCTGTCTTGTCCAAAGCATTCAGCGAAACGCCCGATAATGCGGAAATATATCTGTTGGGTTCCCACGTGTCTACTACGGATGCAGCCAAACGTCGTTGGGAACATAACTCGGATAAGGACAAAGCCGGATATGTCGATCTGGCATATAAGTTGAAATTGGATGGCGGGGCGGTCCTGGATTTCTCGGCCGGAGGTATGTACCGGGATAAGAAGCGTGACAGTTTCTTTAATGAATATACGTTCAACTCGGCTACCGGTTCCAAGAATCCGCAATATATCAATAAGGACTGGTTTAATTTTGACGAGATACAGTTCGTCCCCCGTCCTTATGGCAACATAGGGGATCCTCTGAATTACGATGCAACGGAAAAGATCGGTGCCGGATATGGAATGGTGAAGTATACCTTGAAGGAATGGGAATTGATCGCCGGGGTGCGTGTCGAGCATACGAATCAGGGATATGTACTGAAATTTCCCCGTGATGTTGATCCGGAAGGGAACCAGGACTATACGGATGTATTGCCGAGTTTCCATGCCAAATACGGTATCCATCGAAATGCAACCTGCGTTTCTCGTATGCGCGTGCCATCAATCGTCCGAGCTTTTTCGAGATCGTGCCTTACAGCATCATTAATGAAGATTATAAGGAAAAGGGAAATCCGGACTTGAAGCATACGGTTGCCGACAATATCGATTTACGTTATGAATTTTTTCCAAAATCTTCCGAGCAGTTTATGGTCGGCCTGTTCTATAAGAATATCCAGGACCCGATCGAATACGGTTTGTTGAACGAAGGCCAGGATACCTATTATAAACCGATGAACTTCGGTGACGCCAAGAATCTGGGGATGGAAGTCGATGTGATGAAATACTTCAACTGGTTCGGTATTAAGGCAAACTATACCTATACACATTCGAAGGTCACGACAGACAAGCGTATCATGGAAGGATCGGAAGTGAAGTCGGTGCGCCAGTCCCGTCCACTGTTCGGACAGGCGGCCCATGTGGCAAATCTCTCCCTGCTTTTCAAAGAGACCAGGCACGGCTGGGAGGGCCAGGTGTCTGCCAGCTATACGGGAAAACGTCTGAGCGACATTTCGAACTGGTATGAAGATGATATATGGGAGGACGCTACGCCCAGCTGGATGCTTCGATAGAAAAAAGTTTCAAGAACGGCATCAGTATCTTTGGCAAGGCCTCCAACCTGTTGGATATCCCGCTCTTGCGCTACATTCAGAAAGGACCGCGTACGGAGAGTGTGGATTCAGACCGGCATAATGGGAATGTGATCGAACGGAAAGAATGGCACGGTCAGTCATTTATGCTCGGCATCCGGTATAAACTTTAACATAGCAATTATATTAATATTTACATTAAGCATTTATTTTATGAAATTCAATGCATTATTAGTGAGTGCAGCCATGATGGTCATGACTTTGGCTGCTTGTGGTGACGATGATCCTGTTAATCCGGATAATAATCAGGGTGGAAATGAAGATACGGAGACTGTGGAGGGGGATGTCGAGGGGACTTGGAAAGCCAATTCCATCATATTGGTATCAGGCCATATCACAGTACGGCCGGTAAATCCCTGACAATAGAGGAAGGTGTGCAGGTTATCTTTGATGACAAAGGTGTCGGAGCCAACCATGTCCCTGTTGAATTTACGGTAGACGGCAATCTTTACTGTAAGGGAACAGCTGAAAATCCGGTCCTTTTCTCCGTAGCTGAGGAAAATCGCACGAAAGAGAATACGTTTGCCGGCTTATGGGTGGTATCGTCGCTTCGAACAGTTGCGAGGAAATGTTGATCGACCATACCGTTATCGAATATACGGGTGGCCAAGTGGTGGAAGGTTCTCCGGCTGCGGCCAACGGTGTATATACGGCCGGTGACGACGCTTATCCGCAGATCACGACTAACAATATCAAGGGGAAATATGTCATCACTAATTCTGTTCTTCGTAATGGCTGGTCTGACGGTATTTATTTGATGGGCGGACAGGCAATCATAGCTGGCAATACGTTTGCCGCCAACGGATATGACGGGGCGGAAGCTGTCAATGTAAAAGCCGGATGTACGGTGGATGTCGCCGGTAATATCATGTTCAGCCCGAACACTAACGGATTGAAACTGTCCAGTTCAGGCCAGAGCGAAACGCGCGGCCAGGCTAAGGTTCAGGCCTACAATAATACGATCGTCAATGCCGGTTGGCGTCGCGACGGTGAGAAGGGTGGTTGTGTATATGCTGAAAAGAATGTGTTGGCGAATGTTTTCAACAACTTGATGGTAAATTGCAAGTTCCGTGCCATGACCCCGAGCTTCAAGAACCCGAACGACCCGGAAGAGGGTTATAGCGACCAGTCTGTGATCGATTATAATTTTTATGCTTCCGGTAGCCAGAAAGTGATATTGTATATGAAGAGGAAAGCGGTGTCGCCTATGCATGGGCCGGTTATAACTACGAACATAAGAATTACAACTCCGGAGTAGTGGATGTGCATAGCATTATCGCTACTGAAAATGATTTGAAGGACCCGCTGTTCGAAAACTTTGCCGTTAACGAAGTCGCTTTGACCGAATATGTATATGATGAAGGATGGGATTTCCATGTCAAATCCGGTTCTCCGGTATTGGCAGGCGCTAATAGCGGAACAGATGCCAACTTAGTTCCCTACTTTTCGACAAACGGGCTTTCCGTAAATGGTGTCACTTACCATTCGCCGGCGGTGAAAGCACAATTCGGAGCTTTCGGTTTAAAATAAAAGAACATGATGAATAGAAGAAATTATTTACAGACCTTATCGGCTTTGTTCGCAGTCTCCGCTTTTGGGGGCTGCACTTCTGCCGGTAAGCAGAAAGATGCGTCGAATTCGGAAACGGATATTGCCGGTCCTGCTTTAGCAGGGGAGGCATTCGACGTTCCGGCCGTATCGGAAGAAAGCAAAAATTTTTATCTGGTCAGCGACTTGGGACGGAACGGTTATTATGAACAAAAGACGATTGCCGAGTTGATGGGAAATCTGGCGGAAAAGATAGACATCGAATTTATTGTCGCGGCCGGGGATACTCATCATTTCGAGGGGGTAGCCAGCGTCGACGATCCGTTGTGGATGACAAACTACGAGCTTGTTTACAGCCATCCTGAGCTGATGCTGGAGTGGTTTGCCGTCAACGGGAACCATGAGTATCGCGGTAATACGCAAGCGGTATTGGATTACGGCAAGAAAAGCCGTCGTTGGATCGTCCCTTCCCGTTATTACTCAAAAGTCGTGGAGGCGGGTGAAAATGAGAAAGCCTTGTTGGTATTTATAGATACTTCGCCTCTGATTGACAAATACCGTGAAGATACGGAGAAATATCCCGATGCCGGCAGACAGGATATGGAAGAGCAGCTTCAATGGATCGAAAAAACGCTTGCCTCTTCTGTTGAGAAATGGAAGATCGTAATCGGCCATCATCCTGTCTATGCCGATACGCCGAAAGAGGAAAGTGAACGTGCCGATATGCGTAAACGTTTGGAGCCTCTGTTGGACAGATATGGTGTCGATATGTATTTTTGTGGTCATATTCATAACTTCCAGCACATCCAGCCTGCTGACAGCAAGGTTGACTATCTGGTAAATACATCCGGTTCACTTTCCCGTAAGGTAAAGACTGTCGAGGGTACGAAGTTTTGTAATCCGGAAGCCGGGTTCACTGTAGTCAGCATGGAAGATAGTAAGTTATCCTTTTATCTGATGAATGGAAAAGGGAAAATACTGTACGAGTACAGCCGAACAAGATAATACCATCGAAAAAGAACATATTTATTCCTTGTTAGTCCGGAAATCTCCTTGTATTTCATATGCAAGGCGATTCCGGACATTTCCTTTTGGTCGAAAATATGAATGATTGATTCTTTTGATTTTGTTGTTTTATTATCTGATTATAAGTGATTTATTATACAAATAAAGACGAGTGAAGACCGAACTTATTGTCTTTTTTAAACTAAACGCGTTTTTCCCTGTTTATTAAATAGACACCACATGCCCGGTCCTGGGAATTACTTCTAAACATGACCAAATATAATTTTTAAAATATGACGAAAATAGAAATAAAAGACTTATCGATTCTTTTCGGACCTGAGAAGGCCAAAGCGAAAAAGATGATTAAGCAAGGTAAGAGCAAACAGGAAATTTTAAAAGAAACAGGCTGTACCATAGCTGTCCGTAATGCCAATCTGGAAATAAAGGAAGGAGAGATGTTCGTGATAATGGGGCTCTCCGGTAGTGGTAAGTCGACGTTGGTGCGTTGCATTAACCGGCTGAACGAACCCTCTATGGGGGAGATATGGCTGAGCGGTAGGAACATCACATCTCTGTCGGATAAGGAACTGTTGCAAATACGCCGTAAGGAGATGGCGATGGTATTCCAGCATTTTGGCCTGTTGCCTCACCGGACTGTATTGAGCAATATAGCTTTCGGGCTTGAATTGCAGGGAGTGCCTAAAGAAGAGCGCGAAAAGAAAGCATATGAAAGCATAGCCGTTGTAGGATTGAAAGGATATGAGAACCAGCGTGTGGACGAACTCTCCGGAGGTATGCAGCAGCGCGTCGGACTGGCACGTGCTTTGGCGAACGACCCGGAAGTCCTGTTGATGGACGAGGCTTTTTCTGCCCTTGACCCGCTTATCCGCGAACAGATGCAGGACGAGTTGCTGGACTTGCAGGAGAAGATGAAACGTACCATTGTCTTTATCACACATGATCTGACGAGGCCATCAAATTAGGCGACCGTATTGCCATTATGAAGGATGGCGAAGTCGTACAGGTCGGGACGCCCGAAGAGATATTGACCGATCCGGCGAACGACTATGTCACCCGTTTTACCGAGAGTGTGGATCGTGGGCGTGTCGTTACGGCCTCTTCCATCATGCTGACTCAACCGATCGTTGTCCGTATCCGCAAAGATGGTCCGGAGGCCATAATCCGCAAGATGAGGGAAAAACGTTTGTATGCGTTGCCCGTGATCGGAACGGACGAGCAGTTCCTTGGTGAAATACGGTTGAAAGATGTGCTGCGGTTGCGTAAGGAAGGGGTGCGGGATATCAGTTCGATTGTTATGAAAGAGGTCCCTTCCGTATTGGAGAGTATGACAGTCGAAGATATGTTGCCCCTCTTGCCGAAAGTCCAGCAGGCTTTGCCGGTGGTCGATGAGAATAACCGTTTGAAAGGTGTCGTATCGACTTCAGCCATCATTATCGAGATGACCGGAAAAGATCAGAAAGAAATAGAAGAAATCATTCAAAACGCAATAGATTTATGATAAATATCGGAAAATATATAGAAATGGCCATTAATTGGCTGACAGAAAACTTTGCTGGCCTTTTTGATGTAATCAACCACATCGTAGGCGGCTTTATCGACGGCTTCCAGGGAATACTGATGTGGGTCCCGTTCTACCTGATGATTGCGGGAATAGCAGCTTTGGCTTGGTGGAAAGCCGGAAAGGGAACCGCTGTCCTGACCTTGCTCGGTTTACTTTTGATTTGGGGGATGGGGTTTTGGGTACAGACCATGCAGACTGTGGCGCTTGTCTTGTCGTCGACGATCATCGCCTTGTTGTTCGGTGTCCCGCTGGGAATCTGGACCGGGCGAAACGATAAGGCGGCTAAGGTGATCCGTCCGGTTTTGGATCTGATGCAGACGATGCCCGCTTTTGTCTATTTGATTCCGGCTGTCCTGTTTTTCGGACTGGGACCTGTTCCGGGCGCTTTTGCCACCGTGATATTTGCCATGCCTCCGGTTGTCCGTCTTACCGGCTTGGGAATCCGTCAGGTTCCGGAAGATATTGTAGAGGCGACCCGTTCGTTCGGGGCCACTTCGGGACAACTTCTTTTTAAAGTACAGCTCCCGTTGGCTTTACCTACCATTATGGCAGGAGTGAACCAGACAATCATGATGGCTCTCTCTATGGTTGTGATTGCGGCCATGATCTCGGCTGGCGGATTAGGTGAGATCGTATTGAAAGGAATCACACAAATGAAAATCGGACTTGGTTTTGAAGGCGGCATAGCGTCGTGATTCTAGCGATCGTTTTGGATCGTATTACACAGGGCTTTGTGCGTAGAAAGTAAAACAGATAAAAAGAAAAGTATTTATGAGAAGATTGATTATCATTATAAATTTATCCCTTATTGTAGCCTTCATGATGATGTTCGCTGATTGCAGCGATTCCTCGAAAGACAGGAAACAGGTTTCGATCGGTTATGTAAACTGGTCGGAAGGCATAGCATGAGCTATCTGGCGAAAGTCATGCTTGAGAGCAAGGGGTATGATGTGATGCTGCGAAATGCGGATATTGCACCGGTCTTTGTCTCGATGGCGGCCGGTAAAGTCGATGTTTTTATGGATGCATGGCTTCCAGCTACACATGCCGATTATATAAGGAAATATGGCGATAACTTGGAAGCGTTAGGAGTAGCCTATAAAAATGCCAGGATGGGGCTGGTAGTCCCTTCGTATGTCACGATCCGTTCCATAGAAGAATTGAATGAGTATAAAGAGAAGTTCCGCAACGAGATCATCGGTATCGATGTCGGGGCCGGCTTGATGAATGAGACTGAGCGTGTCATCCGGGAATATCCGGTCGAGCTGACGTTAAAACCTTCGAGCGGTGCGACAATGGTCGCATTTCTTCAGAAATCGATTGAGAACAAAGAGTGGATCGTGGTAACCGGCTGGACTCCCCACTGGATGTTCTCCCGCTACGACCTTAAATTTCTAGATGACCCGCAAAAACAGTACGGCGATGCCGAACAGATTCAGATTATGGCAACCAAAGGCTTTTCTGACAAAGATCCGTATGCAGCCGCTTTTTTCCGGAACTTTTCTCTCGATAATGACCAATTGAGCGAATTGATGGATTTGGTGGAGGCTTATCCGATGCGCGAGGAAGAAGGAGCTAAAATTTGGTTATCGGAACATCCGGAAGTGAATGAATTTTTCCTACATTCGCAGAAAAGTAGAAAAATTGAATTATGAAGATATCCGGAAAGTTATAGGTTTATTGTTGTGTATGACAATCTGTTGTTATATGACGGGCAAGGAAAAGAAAAATCTGAATATAGTATTTATCGGAAACAGCATAACGCAAGGCGCTTTGTTGGAAAATCCGAGACATGAGGCTCCCCCTGTGAAGGCCGCTTTGTATCTGCGCAGGCAGCCGTCTGTCGGAACTGTCCGCTATTCCAACCAGGGGGTAAGTGGAAGTACGACTTTTGATTTTCTGCCTCAAACCGATTTGCTATTCCCGAAGGTGGTCCGGGTCGCCGACCAGTTCAAAGATGAAACTTGGGCGACTTTGATCTTTTCTATTATGCTTGGGACGAACGACAGCGCTATTACAGGACCGAACGGAGCTCCGGCCTCGCCTGCCAAGTATTATGAAAATATGAAAACGATTATCGATAAGTTGCTGGCACTCTATCCGGAATGCAAGATCGTATTACACCGGCCGGTATGGTACAGCCCGAATACATACAACGGAGCCAAATACCTGGAAGAGGGATTGAATCGTCTGCAAAGTTATTATCCTGAATTACAGGCGTTGGTTCTCGATTATTCCAAACATTTTCCTGGACAGGTCTTTATGGGAGATACGGATGGTTTCGATTATTTCAAGACGCATTATAAAAACGAACTCTTCCCCGAAAAGGGAAATGCAGGAACTTTCTATCTACATCCTAACCGGAAAGGGGCTTCTGCTTTGGGAGAGCTGTGGGGGAAAGCGATACTTGGGGCAATTGACAATTAATAAGAATGTGTCAACTAATTGTCAATTGTCCATTATCAATTGTCCATTGTTTTTATCTTTTGCCCAATCTGTGGTCAAGGATACCAACATGGCATTCGCATAATTCTTCAACTGTTCTACGATTTCTTTAGCTGTAGATTCTTCTTCAACCTGCTCGCGAACGAACCCAAAGAGGAAGTCTCTTGATGCATGGTCTTTATCTTCTTCTGCGATATCGACCATTTTGTCGATCAGTTCGGAAACGTAGCATTCGTGTTTGTAAACATGTTCGAATAATTCTGTGACGCTGCCCCATGCAGTAGGAACGACATTGATCTGCCCGATTGTGATATCACCACCGCGGTCGATAGTGAAGTCGATCATTTTGTGGGCATGCCCCATTTCTTCTTCTGCTTGCTTTTTCATCCAGTGGGCGAAACCGTTTAATCCCAGTTTCTGGAAGTGCACGGACATGGACAGATACAAGTTGGATGACCACATTTCTGCATTAACCTGTGCGTTAAATGCTTCGGATAATTTCTTGCTTAAAATCATAATTTTATTTCCTTTCTTTCAATTAGATTTATAATACGATACAATGTTTATATAGGCAAAGATATAGATAAAAGATAATGTTTGCTTTAACCGGATAATATTTTTCCAATAAAACAAACCATTAGAGCCTTTAGTTTATATGAGACAACAGATTATTTGATTTCGATAATCTTTTCAGCTTTCTTGCTGCTTCCTCGCTCATTTTCGGGATGATGATGTTCAACACGCCATTCTCGACTTTTGCTTCGATCTTTTCTTTCTCTGCGTTTTCGGGAAGAACCATTGTCTGCTGGAATTTGCTATAGGAGAATTCGCGTCTCAGATAGCGTCCTTCTTTTTTGTCTTCATTCTTTTCTTCTTTTTTCTCCATCGATACGACCAGATTGTCGTTCTCGTCGATGCGGATGTTGAAATCGTCTTTTGTCATACCAGGAGCAGCAACTTCTACCCGATAGTCCTTTTCCGATTCAATCACGTTGATGGCGGGAGCTGTAGAGTTCGCTTTAATCATCCAGTCGTTGTCAAATAAATCATTGAATACATACGGTAACCAATTTTGACTTCTTCTCATCGGTGTCATAATACAGTCCTCCAATTATTTAGTTAAACATTTATATTCTTTTCCGCTCTCGTTTCTTCTAACCCGAAAGCACTATATCAACTTCAAAAGACATGCCAGAACAATATGTCCGGCGTTAATATGAATAAAGGATGATAAACGAAGTTGAAAATCCTTTTCGGAGGCCATGATTTTAGGTAAACAGGCTTACTCGTATGGATATATGTGTTTGAAAATGGGATTGTTAATGGAGAGTGTCTGTAGGAAAATTTGGCAGAAAAGGAACCATTTTGGCATGTAAATAGTGGCAGAAAAGCAATAACGCTTATCTTTATGGCCTAATTATAAATATTGAAGGTATGAAAAAGAAAATAGAGGCTCTTCTCAAACGTTTACAGATAGCAGTGCGGCACAATCCGGCAGAGGTAGTTCTGTCTGTTTTATTTTGCTGTTTCGGTTGCGCGCTGTATGAGACATCTTGGGCAAGACTGGCTGTTGTCGTTTATTACTTCCCAGTCTTATTCCTGATTACCTGTACATTGAATTCGATGACGGAAGGATCGCGCTGGCGTTTTGCCTATTATCTGTCTGTGTTGTTCTTTATTCCGTTTTTCTGGAAGGAGAAAGATCTCTGGTCTGTTTTCTATTGGGTGACGCTCGTAGTAGTGCAACTGCTGTATCTGGTGTGCGACTGGAGACGGGATAACGATAGGTTTGTCAGGAAAGGGCTTTGTTACCTTCGGGCGATGCTTTCTGCCGGATTGCTGGCCGGGATTGCCTGGCTGCTTTCTATCTCCATCTATTATTCGATCCAGTATATTTTTGAGATATGGCAATATGGGGAACGGCGGTTTATGGCCTATTTGTCCAGTATCGCATTTGCAGGGATATTGCCGTTGTTGTTCCTTTTGTTTAACCGGGAGAAAGAGGAGGAGGAAGGCGTGAACAAACTGTTCGATGTATTGCTGAATTACGTCCTTTCGCCGGCCTTGCTGATATATGCGGTTATCTTGTATCTCTATTTTGTCAAAGTGGCCGTTTTGTGGTCCTTGCCCAAAGGTGCGGTTGCTTATATTGTCGTTAGTTTTATTTCGGCTACATTCATTCTGAAAAGTTGCCAGCCGTTCCTGGAGAGAAGATATTATGATTGGTTTTACCGCTATTCCGGTTGGGCTGTACTTCCGGCGTTGGTCATGTATTGGGTGGGAACTTTCTACCGGATCAACCAGTACGGATATACGGAAGCGCGGGTGTATCTGGTGGTGGTAGGCGCTATCCTGACGGGGACTGTCCTGCTGTTCTTTTTCCGACGGACCGCACATTATTTGTATGCGGTTGTGCTTGCCGTCGTTTTGTTGTCCTTTGTCACGTATATACCGTGCATAACAGCGAGGGACATAGAACGGATCTCGCAGGAAAAGCGCGACAATTATCCGATTCCGGCAAATCCGGGCAATTATTATGAATATGTAACCATTACCGATTATTCACCTTTGGATATTACGGGATATGAAACGCTCCAGGCTGTCGGCCGCTATGACGAAGGCCCGATAAACAGCATGATACAGATGGACACCTTCTATTTATGCGATAAAAACTCACTAATTCTTTTTGAAGCAGAAAGAGATTCTTTGCTTTTCCGCCAGATGGAGAAGGTTGGGTTGGCTCCGTCCGATTCGATCCCGGATGATTTATATCCGGATATTCTCCGGCTGGATCTGGATTCGGCTCTGTATGTGTTCGGCGAGATTTCTGTCTACCGCAGTTCGCCGGATTCGGCTTATACGGTCTCTTATATGGGAGGAGGGTATTATCTGAAAAAAAGAGTATCTTTGCCGACTCGTAATAAATAGCAAGCATGAAAAAGAATAATCAGAAAACTTTGTTTTCCGCTCCCGGAGGGAAGTCTTATCTTGTCCCGTTTATATTGATCACCAGCCTGTTCTTGTTGTGGGGTTTTGCTCATGGTCTGTTGGACGTATTGAATAAGCATTTTCAAGGTGTCTTTACGATGACGAAGGCGGAGAGCGGCCTTGTGCAGTTCTCCACTTATATCGCTTATTTCCTGATGGCGCTCCCTGCCGGTATGTTCATGAAGCGGTTCGGGTATAAGAAAGGGATTATTTTAGGGTTATGCCTGTTTGCTGTTGGTGCGTTCGCTTTTATTCCGGCGGCTTATCTGCATTCGGCATCTCCATTCCTGGTCGCCCTTTTTGTGATTGCCTGTGGGCTTTGTATTCTGGAAACGGCAGCCAACCCTTATTCCACGATTTTAGGGCCGGAGGAATCGGGGGCGCAACGCCTGAATTTGTCTCAATCGTTTAACGGGTTAGGTTGGATTTTAGGCCCGCTGGTCGGTGGCATGCTGATATTCGGTGGCGAGGAGAGCGATCCGTTTACGCTGACGAAACCATATATCCTGGTTGGCTCGGTTGTTTTACTGGTAGCCATTCTTTTCATCTTTACCAAACTACCCGAAGTACAGGTGGAAGAAGATACGGATGCGGAAGAAAAAGAATATGTACCCGCATCCGGTACTGCCTCCATGTGGAGACATCCGCAGTTTGTCCGGGCTATTATTGCACAGTTTTGCTATTGTGCTGCCCAGACGGGAATTTTCAGTTTCTTCATTAATTATGTGACGGAAGTCGATACTTCGATGACGAATATTGAGGCTTCGCGTATCTTGGCTTTCGGAGGAATGGCTTTGTTTATGATCGGCCGTCTGTCCGGCAGTTTTACGATGAAGTGGATGTCTCCGGCCCGTCTCCTGACATGGTTCGCTTTGGCGGATGCTGTCTGTATGGCGTTGGTCGTCGTGTCTGTCGGTACGGTTTCTTTGTATGCGCTCTATCTTTCTTTTTTCTTCATGTCCATTATGTTCCCGACAATCTTTGCACTCGGCCTGGAAGGTATGGGTTCTTCTACAAAGAAAGCATCATCCTATATCGTTATGGGAGTAGCAGGCGGAGCCTTTGCCCCAATGCTGATGGGATATATCGGGGCCGATAACATGGCGATTGGGTTTGTGATTCCGTTGTTGTCTTTCCTGTATATCCTGTATTTTGCTTTGCGGTGCAAGAAGAAATAACATAAAAACAATCTCTATTTATACTGTCATACTATCATACTTTGCTTTATGCCAATTGAATATTAAGGTGTACAAAAAATGATAGGAGGCATGATGGTTGTTTTTCCACTATCATATTATCATAAAGACAAGCACATTTTTTATCAAAGCATATAGCTTATTTTTAAGTAACTACCTATCTATTCTTTTTGAGACCCGGATCTCGGTTCCTCTGATACCTGGGTCTCGATACCGTGCAGATGGGGGTCGGAATCCTGCTGGAATAAGGGTTTTCACGAGAAAACTTGCTTGCTTTTTGTTAAATTTGTCCGTTACTTTTGAAAGAAACAAAGGTAACGGACAAATCGCGGTAGCTGCCTTCCTATGAGTGCTATTGGTTCAACATTTGATATAACTTATCCAGCTTCGGAGCCATGATGATTTCGGTACGGCGGTTTTTAGCACGGCCGTCGGCTGTCTCATTGTCGGCAACAGGCATGAATTCGCCGCGGCCGCAAGGTTGTATCTGCAAAGGTTTGACACCGTAGTCCTTTGTCAGGATGCGGACGACCGAAGTGGCGCGGATGACACTGAGATCCCAGTTGTCTTTAAACTGGGCGGTGTTGATCGGCTTGCTATCGGTGTGCCCTTCGATATAAACGTCGATGTCGGATTGTTTGTTAAGGACTTCGGCGAGTTTGGCCAAAGCCTCCTTGCCACGCTTGTCGACACGGGCGCTTCCCGATTCGAAAAGAAGTTTGTCTGACATGGCAACGTAGACTTTTCCGTCTTTTTCGCGGACGGTCAGTTCGTCGCTACTGAAACCCAGGAGGGCATCCTTTACACTGTTGAGCAAGTTCTGTACCCGTTCAGTCTGTGCATTGATCATATCCTGTAGTTCGTTGATCGTCCGTTCGCGTTCATCCAGTTCGTTCATCTTCTGGCTCAGGAGTGAATTCAATTTTTCCTGCTCCGTCATGTTGGTGTTGAGCATGCTTTGATAGTTGCGGATGTTCTTGCCCATGCGGGTGGTATCCCGTTCAAGTGAAGCAAGACGTGAAGTGAGGCCGTCGTTGTTGTCACGGCAGTTTACAAGCTGATTCTGCAGGTCGTCTCCCCGGGCAATGGCTTCCAGGCGTCCGTTTTCGGCTAGCAGATACTTTTTTTTCGTTACACAAGAAGTGCAGACAAGCAGTACGGAGACTGCAACTAATAGAACTTTTTTCATTTTGTAGACAATTTTAGCGAATGTAATATTTATTACACATAACTAGTACTGGGTTTAGAATATTTGCAAATAATTAAACTATAATTAAGGTAGTATGAAAGTAGGGGAAATAATGGACACCTCTGAATAATATGCTATATTTGCTTCCTCATAGCAGAATAAGAAGATGGGAAAAGTATTGATTATCGATGATGAGAAGCAAATTTTAAGCCTCCTGTCCCGTATTATCGGGCTGGAAGGTTATGAAGTGTTCCAAGCAACCAACTGCAAAGTAGGTATCAAGCAGCTCGAACAGAACGATCCCGAAGTGGTGCTCTGTGATGTTTGCCTGCCAGACGGGAGCGGTGTGGAGCTTGTCTCTGAACTGAAACGCCTGCGTCCCCTTTCGGAAGTGATCTTGCTTACGGCCCACGGTAATATCCCCGACGGAGTACAAGCTATCAAGAACGGTGCGTTTGACTATATCACCAAAGGTGACGACAACAATAAAATCCTTCCCTTGATTGCAAAGGCGATGGAAAAGGCTACCGTTGCCTACAGCCAGCAGAAGGCTGTAGCAAACAGTATTCGTTTGCCACTGTCATCGGCCGTTCGCCTGCTATAGAGGAGGCTGTTTCTTTGGCACGCAAGGTTGCCGCCACGGATGTTCCCGTCTTGCTCACCGGAGAGACCGGGACTGGCAAAGAAGTGTTTGCACAGTCCATCCACCAGCACAGTTCCCGCAGTGATAAAGCCTTTGTCGCTATCAACTGCTCCTCTTTCAGTCGCGACCTGTTGGAAAGCGAGATGTTCGGGCATAAGGCGGGAGCTTTCACCGGTGCACTCAAAGAGACGAAAGGACTGTTTGAGGAAGCAGACAACGGCACGATCTTTCTCGACGAGATCGGTGAGATGGCGTTCGATCTTCAGGCCAAGTTACTCCGTATTCTCGAAACCGGTGAATTCCTCAAGATTGGAGACACGAAACCTGTCAAAGTGAATGTGCGTGTGATAGCCGCCACCAACCGTGACTTAGCAAAAGAAATTGCCGACGGCCATTTTCGTGAGGACTTGTTTTACAGGCTTTCTGTTTTCCATATTCACCTGCCGCCGCTCCGCGAACGGGTGGACGATATTCCTCTGCATGTCGAGGCGTTTGTTTCCGCACTGTCTTCCAAGATAGGAAAGACCATCCGCACGATCTCGCCGGACTATGTCCGTATCTTGAAACGGTATCCTTGGAAAGGGAATGTCCGTGAACTGCGCAATGTCGTGGAGCGCAGCCTCATTATCTCCGATGGAGACACCTTGACTGCAGACACCTTGCCGCTCACAATACAGAATCCTCAAAATAATACCGACAGCAGCTATTCCGGCTTCGACCTTGACGGCGTAGAGAAGATGCATATTCAAAAGGTATTGAAGTATACCAACGGCAACAAGACGGAAACCTCCCGCCTGTTAGGTATCGGCTTGACGACCCTCTACAGGAAGATCGAAGAATATGCCTTTGATTGTGAAATAGAATTGGCGGTAGGGCGAAAAGGCGCTGGTGTGTTGAGAGTGTCGAATGCATTTTGGAATCCCCGGTTGGAAGATGCACATTTAAAGTCTGCATCGGTATGACTGCCGGTGTAGACGAGTCGTACCGGGTGCTGTCGGTTTTCCGATACAGGACATTGCTGGACAGTTTGTTGCAGTTGAATATTGACCAGATAATAATAGCATAAGCGTATGGATAAGTTCTTAAGACTGAAAATAAAAACGAAACTGACCTTCGGGATCGGCCTTTTGTTTACGATGATCGTTCTGCTGGGCGGGCTGGCTGTGCAGAATATTACGGATATGTCTTCCGACACGCAGAATATCTTGGCGGATAATTATAATTCGCTTCTTTATTCTCGCCGGATGCTGGATGCTCTCGAACGGATCAAGAACGATCCGCAGGCACGTGCGGAGTTTGAAAAGAACTTGGATTTGCAGCAGAAGAATATCACGGAGATCGACGAGAATGTGGCGACGGCGCATCTGGTCGCACAATACGAGGCGATGCACCGGGACCTGAACGATACGACTATACAGCGTGTCAGGATGGCACTCAACGATATCATGAGTCTGAATATGGCGACGATCTACCGGAAAAGCAAGGTAGCCGAGCGTACGGCGGACCAAGCATTGTTATGGATTTGCATTATCGCGGTGGCTTGTGTCCTGATTGCTTTTGCTTTCCTGATCCGCTTGCCCCGTTCCATTACGTCGCCGATCCGTAAACTGACCGACGGATCTTGGAGATTGCCAACCACAATTACGAAAAGAGACTCGACTTGGGCGATAACCAGGAGTTTGCCGAAGTTGCCTCCTCGTTCAACCGGATGGCGGAACGCTTGACGGAATACAGGAAGAGCACGTTGGCTGACATTATCCAGGCCAAAAAATATATTGAAGCGATTGTCAACAGCATCACTGAACCGATAATCGGGCTCGATCGGGACCGTTCCATTCTTTTTGCTAATGATGAGGCGCTCACCATCCTGAATCTGAAACGTGAGAACGTGATGGGAAAGTCTGCTACCGAACTGGCGTTGAAAAACGACTTGCTGCGCCGGCTGGTACGCGAACTGATACAGCACGACAAGAAAAAGGAGCCCTTAAAGATCTATGCAGATGATAAGGAAAGCTATTTTCAGGCCAAATATATCCCGATCCATGTGATGGATGGTGATGGACGTGAGACAGAGTATGCGGGCGATGTGATCCTCCTGAAAAATATTACCGAGTTCAAAGAGTTAGACTCTGCCAAGACGACTTTTATCTCTACTATCTCCCATGAATTGAAAACCCCGATCTCTGCTATTCTTATGAGTCTCAAATTGCTGGAGGATAAACGTATAGGAGATATGAACGATGAGCAGATCGCGCTTGCCGGAAGTATTCGAGAAAGCAGCGACCGCCTGCTCGAAATTACCGGTGAATTGTTGAAAATGACACAGGTGGAGGCAGGCAAGTTGCAACTGAATCCGAAGATCACGAAGCCGATTGAACTGATCGATTATGCAATCAAGGCGAACCGTGTGCAGGCGGAGCGCTTCAATTGCCATATCGAAGTGGAGTATCCTGAAAAAATATCCAAGCTCTTTGTAGACAGTGAGAAGATCGCCTGGGTACTCACGAACCTCCTTTCCAACGCCATCCACTACACGCCGGAGAATGGCCGTATCGTTATCGGTGCGCATCAGGTGGACAAGAAAGTGGAAATATTCGTGCAGGACTTTGGGAAAGGAATTGACCCGCGTTACCATCAGAGTATCTTTGACCGTTATTTCCGCGTTCCCGGCACGAAAGTACAGGGAAGCGGCCTCGGTCTTGCCATCAGTAAAGACTTTGTCGAAGCCCATGGCGGCACGATTCGTGTGGACAGCGAAGTCGGCAAGGGAAGTACTTTTGTCATAACCTTTGATGTTTGATATCGCTTGGAAGTGACAAAAGATCTCTACATTAAAACAACTGGATCATCAACAGTCCCAACGCCACCGACACTCCGGTAGCGACCAGTCCCGGCATCATGAACGAATGGTTTAGGACATATTTGCCGATATGCGTCGTTCCGGTACGGTCGAAGTTGATGGCGGCGACCACGGTCGGATAGTTGGGAATGAAGAAGTAGCCATTGACTGCCGGGAAAAGGGCGATTAGCATATAAGGAGAGATTCCGAGGGCGATTCCTAACGGCAACATGGCACGGATGGTTGCTGCCTGGCTGAACAAAAGTATGGACATCACGAACAGGGCCAGACCGAAAAGCCATGGCATTTCTGTTACGATATGTTCGATCGAGCCTTTCAGTTCCGCCATGTTCCCACCGATAAAGGTATCACCCATCCAGGCGATACCGAAAATCGCGACGACCGCTTGCATACCGGCGGAGAAGACGGAACCTTGTACGGCTTTTATCCCGTCTGTCCGGGTGACGAGCAGGATAAGGGCGGCAGCGAGAGCATCAGAATCTCGATGATATGCGCCATCTGCATTTGTCGGAGACTGCCATCGGGCAGGCTGAACCAAGGGCGCAGTTCTGTCATCGAGCCGAACAAGACGATACCGATTGTCGCTGCTATGAATATAATCACCGACAGGAGGCTGCATGATGGTTTTCGACTCCTTTCGCCCTATATTTGTCACTTGTGAATTCCTCGTTTGCGACACGGCGCAGGTATTCGGGGTCTTCCGCCAGTTCCTTTCCGACATGTAGCGAGCAGAATGCTCCTACCAGGACACCGATCAACGTGCAGGGAACGGAGATCATCAGAATGTCCATCAAATGATATATTATGTCCCGACAACATACTGAGCAATGCTACGGTTGCCGCCGAGATCGGGCTGGCCGTAATTGCCTGCTGAGACGCGATCACAGCAATCCCCAACGGCCGTTCGGGACGTATCTTTGTTTCCGTTGCCACTTCCGCTATCACGGGAAGGACCGAATAAGCCACATGTCCCGTTCCCGCAATAAATGTGAAGATATAAGTAACCAACGGGCTTAGAAGCGTAATCTTGGAGGGATTCTTGCGCAGCAATTTTTCCGCCCACTTCACCATCAGGTCCAGTCCGCCGGCTGCTGCATGCAACTGGCAGCGGCGATGACGGCAACGATCATCAGCATTACATCGATGGGAGGGGAAGTCGGTTCCAAGCCGAATACGAAAGTGAGGATGGCCAGTCCTAAGCCACCTAATACTCCTAAACCGATACCGCCGAGACGGGCTCCGATGATAATTGCAATTAAAACGAATAGTAATTGTAACAACATGTCTTGTAAAATGCAGATTTAGTTTGTAAAGGTTGCAAATTTAATTATTTTTGTTGCGCTAAGTACTACAAAAAACAATTAATACGAATGAAAAGAATCTATTTTGCAGCTTTGGTAGGCTTGTTTGGGTGCGTGTCGGCATTGTCGGCACAAGGACGGAGTGAGCTTCTGTTGGAAAAAAACTGGAAGTTCACTCGCGAAGACAACAATGAGTTTATAAAGCCAGCTTTCGATGACAGTAAGTGGCAGTCCGTGACTGTCCCCCATGATTGGGCGATCTACGGCCCTTTCAGTTCCCTGAACGACAAACAGGAGGTCGCTATCTCGCAGGACGGCCAGAAGGAAGCGATGGAGCATGCAGGACGTACCGGCGGGTTGCCGTTTGTCGGTGTGGGTTGGTATCGCACCGAGTTCGACGTTCCGCAGTTTCAGGCAGGCAAGCGGGCAACGATCCTGTTTGACGGGGCGATGAGCCATGCCAATGTCTATATCAATGGACAAAAGGTCGGTTATTGGCCGTATGGTTACAACTCCTTCCACTTCGATATCACGAAATATCTGAAGCCGGGCGAGAAGAACACGTTGGCTGTACGTTTGGAAAACCTGCCGGAATCTTCCCGCTGGTATCCAGGTGCCGGACTTTACCGGAATGTTCACCTGATCATTACCGAAGACGCCTATATTCCGGTTTGGGGTACCTATATCACGACTCCTTCGGTAAATGAGAAGTTTGCTAAAGTGAACGTGCGCACCAAAGTGGTGCTTCCCGAAGGCGCCGATCCCGCCAAATATAGCGTGGAAACCAGCGTGTGGAATCCGAATAAGCAGAAGCTGACGGCTGTCCGCACTTCTCTTGCGCAGATGAAATATAACAACAATCAGGCAGAGCAGGAGTTTGTCATCCAAGCCCCGTCTTTATGGTCTCCTGAAATGCCTGCATTGTATTCTGCGGAAACCCGTCTGTATGAAGGCGACAAGCTGAAGGATATTTATACAACTCCTTTCGGTATCCGCTCGATTGAGATAATCCCGGACAAGGTTTCTTCCTAAATGGTAAGCGTACTGTCTTTAAGGGCGTTTGCAATCACCACGATCTCGGTCCGTTGGGGGCGGCCGTCAACGATGCTGCTATCCGTCGCCAGATACGGATCCTGAAAGACATGGGGTGTAATGCGATCCGTACTTCCCACAATATGCCTGCTCCTGAATTGATAAGGGCTTGTGACGAAATGGGTATGATGATCATGGCGGAGAGTTTTGACGAATGGAATGTGGCTAAATGCAAGAACGGTTATAATCTGCTCTTCGATGAATGGGCGGAGAAAGACCTTGTGAACCTGCTTCATAATTTCCGCAACAACCCGAGCGTTGTCATGTGGTGTATCGGTAACGAAGTGCCCAACCAGTGGAACGAAGGGGATTGCAAGATTGCCAAATGGTTGCAGGATATCTGCCATCGTGAAGATCCGACACGTCCGGTAACTCAGGGAATGGATGCTCCGGATGCCGTGGTCAACAATAATTTTGCAGCCGTGATGGATGTGGCCGGTTTCAACTATCGTCCTTTCAAGTACAAGATAAACTATAAGAAGTTGCCGCAGCGGATCGTTTTAGGCAGCGAAACAGCCTCGACAGTAAGTTCCCGCGGCGTTTATAAATTCCCGGTCGAACGCAAGGCGATGGCGAAATACGATGACCACCAAGCTTCCTCTTACGACGTGGAACATTGCGGCTGGTCCAATCTTCCGGAAGACGACTTTATCCAGCATGAAGATTTACCGTATTGTATCGGTGAGTTTGTGTGGACTGGCTTCGACTATTTGGGTGAACCGACTCCTTATTATACGGATTGGCCAAGTCATAGTTCCCTGTTCGGCATCATTGACCTTGCGGGTATTCCGAAGGATCGTTTCTATCTGTATCGTAGCCATTGGAACAAAACGGTACGTACGTTGCATATCCTGCCTCATTGGACCTGGCCGGGACGTGAAGGGGAGGTGACGCCTGTATTTGTGTACACGAATTACCCTTCTGCCGAGCTGTTTATCAACGGTAAGAGTCAAGGAAAACGTACGAAAGATCTGAGTGTTGAATTGGACAGCAGCTATACGGAGGCCGCCCAAAAGAGCTTCGAGCGCCAGAAACGTTACCGCCTGATGTGGATGGATACGAAATACGAGCCGGGAACCTTGAAAGTGGTTGCTTATGACAAGGATGGCAATGCTGTTGCCGAAGAGGAAGTTCATACAGCCGGCAAGCCTCATCATATCGAACTGACTGCTGACCGCGACCGCCTGAAAGCCGATGGCAAGGATCTCTCTTTTATCAATGTCCGTGTTGTCGACAAGAACGGTAACCTTTGTCCCGACGCCACCCACAAGGTGAAGTTCAACGTCCGCGGTTCCGGTTCTTATCGTGCGGCCGCTAACGGTGATCCTTCGTCACTCGAATCTTTCCAAGCTCCGCAGATGTCCCTTTTCAAAGGACAGCTGACGGCAGTCGTACAGACAGAAGAAACACCGGGTGTCATTGTCTTCGAAGCCTCTGCTCCGGGTGTGAAAAGTGCAAAAATAGAACTGATCAGCGAATAAGTCGAATTTCGTGATCATCCCGATAAAAGCGAATAGGCATCGGATTGGAAACGGGCAGGTATCCGTTATGAATCCGATGCCTATCTGTTTTTATTTGTTGGTAACGATATTTCCAAACACATCGAACTCGACCGTTACGGCCTGCCCGTTGTGGATGACATTGAATTTGTGGAATGCACCGTTGGCATCGGTAAACATGTAAATGGATTCCACTGGGTCATTTCCGTATTCGGAAGCCTTGAATGCATCCATGATAACTGTCGGGACTTCCTGCTCTGAAACTTTCCAGGTCGTACTTTTCCAGGTATATATCTGGGTTAATTCGACAATCTTTAAAGTCTTCCCGTCGAGGATTGCCAACTGTACACCGAAAGTCGTGTTTTCTATATCCAGCAACTCTGCTCCCTGGAAGGTCAGTTCCATCAGGTCGGCCACTTTTTCGGGGACGGAGATAGGTCGGTCAACATCATCTTTAGCATTATCGACCGCTTTGATCAGGTCACCGTATAAAGTGTAATACAGGTCAGTCTCCTGTTCTGCCTTTTCAACTTCAACTTCTACTTTATATACGGTTCCCATTCCGGCTCTGCCGATGGTATCGGCTTCCTCGATCTTCCAACCGGCATATTTGCCTTGTTTGATATCGTTCGAGATAGCCGTAGGCAACTGGTTAAGCGGCAAGTCCGTCTTAATCATGGCCCATACTCCGAGATGGTCGAACCAGGCGGTGTTATCGAGCGAGTTGTTTTCAAAGTCAATTACATAATAATCGTCATTGACTGTCCATTCTGTGTCGCGGGCATCCGGATATTTGGCATTGAAAGCGTCCAGGATGGTTTTAGGAGGTTCGATGCCGCCCGGTATGTTTTCGTCGTCTTTGCTACAGCCGGCAAAGAGCAGGGCGAACCCCACGAAGATCGTAAAGACTGAAATTTTAGTGTTCATAATTTATCGTTTTAATTTGTTACGAATAAACAACAACCGGGATGGAAAAGTTTTCTCAAAACCGAACACACTGTCCGATATTGAACACTTGTTTTGAAGTGTATTCCCATATAATCAATGATTTATGTTTTTGGCACGGAGTTTGTCCTGTGAAAGCCGTCAAGGTAGAAATGCCGGGAAAAGAAGAATTAAAGCAATATTAAATATGGACAGAGAGATTTCAAAAGAAGTACAGAGAAAGGAGCAACGTAAACAGTTTATCAGGATAGGGACAGCTGTCGGCGGTTTTATCGTCCTGATCGTAGTCGTGATCTCCATGCTTCAGACCAGCCTTAAACGGAAAGACCTCAATATTTCGACAGTCGATAAGGGAGTGATAGAAGTTTCGGTCAGTGCGTCTGGCAAAGTGATCCCCGCGTTTGAGGAAATCATCAATTCACCGATCAACTCTCGTATTGTGGAGGTGTATAAGCGAGGCGGGGATTCGGTCGATGTCGGCACGCCTATCCTGAAACTGGATTTGCAGAGCGCCGAGACGGAATATAACAAGCAGTTGGACGAGGAACAGATGAAGAGCCTGCAACTGGAACAGCAACGCGTGACGAACCACAACAAACTTTCGGAAATGGAAATGAACCTGAAAGTCTCCCGCATGGAGCTGGATCGTAAAGCGGTCGAACTCCGTAACGAACGCTATTTAGACAGCTTGGGAGCCGGTACGACCGATAAAGTCCGCCAGGTGGAACTCGATTATAATGTGAGTATCCTCAAACTGAAGGAAGACGAGCAGAAATATAAGAACGAACAGGCGCTGACCGAAGCGGATCTGAAAGTAAAAGAGCTGGAACTGAATATCTTCCGTAAAAGCCTTGCCGAAACTCGGCGTACGTTGGAAGATGCCCAAATCCGTTCACCTCGTAAGGCGATCCTGACCTATGTGAACAACGAGATCGGCTCGCAGATAGGCCAGGGAGCGAAGGTGGCAATCGTTTCCGACTTGTCTCATTTCAAGATCGAAGGTGAGATTGCCGATACCTACGGAGACCGTATTGCTGCCGGCAGTAAGGCGGTTATCAAGATCGGCAGTGAAAAACTGGACGGGACGATCAGCGATGTTACTCCTTTGTCGAAGAACGGCGTGATCTCTTTCACGGTCCAATTGGAGGAAGACAATCATAAGCGTCTTCGTTCCGGTTTAAAGACCGATGTCTATGTGATGAATGCTGTGAAAGACGATGTGCTCCGCATTGCCAACTCTTCTTATTATGTGGGAAAAGGAGAATACGAACTCTTTGTCGTAAACGGAAACCAGTTGTTGAAACGCAAAGTGCAGTTGGGAGACAGTAATTTCGAATATGTAGAAGTGGTTAGTGGCCTGCAGGAAGGTGAGCAGGTCATTGTCTCGGACATGAACGCTTATAAAGACAAGAACAAATTGAAAATAGAAGATTAACGTGTAATAGTAAGTTTTATGATCAAGCAATATATCAAGCAATCCATTCAGATGCTGAAGGAGAATCGTCTTGTCAGTGTCATTTCCATAGCGGGTACAGCCATCTCCATTGCTATGATTATGGTGGTAGTCCTGGTGTTCCAGATACAGTTCGCCAATTTTTATCCGGAGAACAACCGCGACCGGATGATGTATGTGGATAGTGGGACGGAAGTGAAGACCAGTAATGGATGGAACCGGGGAAACATGTCTCCTGAAGCAGTGAAGGAATGTTTCTATTCATTGGAGATACCGGAAGCGGTTTCTGGTTATGCCATGCAGTTGAAGCCTTTATCCATACCAGGGAAACGGATGTATAAAGGATATCAGATCAAATATACGGACACCGGTTTCTGGAAAGTCTTTTCTTTCCGTTTTCTGACCGGTAAACCATTTACGCAAGCGGATTTTGATTCGGGGATTACACAAGCAGTCGTGTCCGAGAGTGTGGCCCGGAAATTATACGGAACGACAGACGTTGTAGGAAAAACTGTGATAATCGATTTGACAACCTATACGGTTTGCGGTGTGGTGAAAGACGTCAGCCGTGCCGCCGATACGGCTTTCGGTGACGTGTGGGTCCCCTATACGACCGACCGTATCCTGATGACGAATACCAGTTCCGAAAATATGGCCGGCTGGTTTTCTATCTGCCTGTTGGCAAAGGACAGCCGTGATTTCGAAGCGATCCGGCATGAATTGTTGAAGCAGATAGAACGTTATAACGGGATGAAGCAGGATGCGAAGATTAATTTCTTCGAGAATCCTATTACACGTTTTGACATAGCGATCGGTTCGATCGGGCAACGTAAGGTGGATGTGAAAGATTATCTTTTGGAAACCGGTAGCCTTTTGTTGTTTCTGCTGCTTGTGCCTGCTTTGAACCTGTTGGGTGTAACACAGTCTGCCGTGCAAAAACGACGTGCGGAGATGGGAGTGCGTAAAGCATTTGGAGCGACTTACGGCGTGTTGGTTCGCCAGATATTGTACGAGAACAGTGTGATTACGTTGATCGGCGGTCTGGTTGGTCTGCTCCTTTCCCTGTTGCTTTTGCCTGTTTGCAAAGATTTTTTGCTACAAAGCCGTGATACGGCTTTAAGCGGGGATATGATTTTCCAGCCGGCTGTGTTTTTATTGGCTTTGTTTTTCAGCTTACTGCTGAATCTGCTTTCGGCAGGCATACCGGCGATGCGCATTGCCCGTCAGAAAATTGTCATATCCCTGAAAGACGGAGAATAGTTTAACTTATAAATTAAGAAGACGATGATCAAGCACATATTGAAAATAATCTGGCATCAACGGCGGAATAACGGTTGGATATTTGTGGAACTATTATTGGTTTTTGCCGTGTTATGTATTATGATGGATTCTTTGTTAGTGAATCTGTATACCTATTACAAGCCGTTGGGTTTCGATATAACGAATGTTATAAGGTGAATATCGGCAAGATGAGCCCTGAAATACCGGGATATGTCCCGGATTCGTTGCTTACGACTACCGATGGAGAAGATCTGGTCCGTTTGGTTGACAACATCCGTCGGGCTCCGCAGGTGGATGAAATATGTTTGGCGATGAATTCTTGTCCGTATACCTGGTCGAACAGTTGGTCCCAGTTGGTACGGGCGGATGCTGATACAAGCGTAAAGGCCAATTATTACCAGATGTTTAATGTGACTGTTTCTTATTTCGATGTCTTGCGGATTAGTGACAGGGAGGGCCGTCCGATGCGTCCGATCGTGGAGGAAAGTACAGGCGATATTGTCATATCAGGGATATGGAGACTGATTTCTTCCAAGGGCAGTCCGGCAAAGGTAAGCAGGTGAAATGGGGTTCCAAGAGTACGACTTCCGAAACGGTTGCTGCCGTTACCTCTCCCATCCGTCAGAACGAATATGTGAAAAGCAAACCTTGCTTCTATTATTTGATGAGGACTGACGAAGATATTGCCAAATCAGCTTCCGATGCAAAGCCTCAAAATATGACTGTCTGGTCCGCATGAGAAACGGGTTTCGTATGGAAGATATGGATAGTTTCCTGGAGAAAATGGGTGAACGGCTGTCAGTGAATAACCTGTATGTATCGAGTGTCATCCCGTTGGAGGAACAACGTCCGGTTATACTGAAAAGCAGTATAGACAATCTGAAGAAGAAAATAGCTCTTGTCGGTTTTATGCTGGTGAATGTCTTTTTCGGTATTGTCGGCACATTTTGGCTCCGTACGCAGTATCGCCGCGGTGAAATGGGACTTCGTTCGGCTCTTGGTGCTTCCCGTGGCACATTGAAATGTTTTTTGAACGTAGAAGGTCTTTTCTTGCTGATCTTTACGATTCCGGTGGTTTTGGTGTTTATATTCAATATGCTCTATTTCGATTTGCCGGACACAGACCGGTTGGCTTACACCTGGTGGCGTTTTCTTGTCACTTTCGGAAGCAGTTGCCTGTTGCTGGCCGGTATGATCTGGCTCGGTATCTGGTTCCCGGCACGCAGGATTGCAAAGATGAATCCGGCGGAGGCTTTGCATTATGAATGAAAAGATTTATGGGATGTTCATCATTGGCCATAAGCAAGAAATCATAAATTATAAATCGTAAATATCTTTTCTCATGTTCAGACAGTATTTTAAACAAGCTATCCAGATGTTGAAGGAGAATCGCCTTACCAGTGTGATCTCGATTCTTGGAACGGCACTTTCGATTGCGATGATACTGGTGGTGATTCTCCAGTTCCAAATCAAGCTGGTCGGTTTTCGACCGGAGTCGAACCGGGACAGGATGCTTTATATCATGGGGATACGGGCAGATTCACGGGATAGTGAAACCCGGAATTCGACCGCCATGTCCGATGGTGTCGTGAAGGAATGTCTTTATCCGCTTCAAACCCCCGAAGCGGTGACGGCGATAGCGAGTGGCAAGGTGATCGTCTCGCTGTCGGACCGCCAGCTGTTCGAGGAGTATGTGATAAAGTATACCGATCCCGGCTTCTGGAAGGTCTTTGATTTCCGCTTCATTTCCGGCAAACCGTTTACGGAGGCGGATTTCATTTCCGGCTTGCCTCGTGTGGTCATTACGAATACGTTGGCCCGCAAGCTTTTCGGATCGGAAGACCCGATCGGAAAAGAGGTGTTGATGGGCTATGTGCCGTATGCCGTTACGGGAGTGGTGGAAGCTCCGACGCGGGCAGCCAACAGTGCTTATGCGGATGTTTGGGTTCCCTATACCAGCAATACGAATTATGTGAACGGTAGGTCGTGCGGTGGTGTCTGCGGTAGTTTCCAAGGGGTTATCCTTGCTTATTCGGCAAGTGATTTCGAGGCGATCCGTGCGGAAATCAAACAAGCGGTCAGCCGTTATAATGCTGCCGGCCGTGAGTTTGTCTTAGGAATGAACTTCGTGTTTTCCCGCTTGGACGTAGCGTTGGGATCGAATGATATGGACGGAGGTATCCGGAGGGGATGGAAAGAATATCTGACGCAAACGGCTCCTTTGTTGTTGTTCCTGTTGTTGGTGCCGACATTGAACCTGACAGGTGTCGTCCAATCGTCCGTTCAAAAACGCCGCTCCGAGGTGGGGCTTCGTAAAGCGTTCGGGGCAACGAAAGGACGTCTGTTGATGCAGGTCTTATGCGAGAATCTGATTATCACTCTGATCGGGGGCTTGATCGGAATCGTCCTGTCTGTTATCTTGCTCCAACTCGGCAAGTCGTTCCTTTTGACAAAGGATACAGTGGTTACTTTCGAGATGCTTTTCAAGCCTGTCCTGTTTGCCGCCGCCCTTTTCTTCACTCTACTGTTGAATCTGCTGAGCGCCGGCCTTCCGGCAATCCGGATCTCCCGTGAACAAATTGTGGAAGCATTGAACAATAAATAAATCCAATACAATGATCAGACATATTTTAAAGATAATGTGGAACCAGCGCCGCAGCAACGGCTGGATATTTGCAGAGTTGGCGGTGGTGGCTGCAGTGCTCTGGATGATGATAGATACGTTCTGGGTGGATTACCGGACATATCATGCTCCTTTAGGCTTCGATATCGGAAACGTATGGCGTTTTAAGTTAAGCGATTTGGATACAAAGGCGCCGGGCTACATGCCTGATTCTCTCTATCATTCGTCCGATCCGGAAGATTTGACGCGGTTGATGACTCAGATCCGTCAGAACCCGGAAGTGGAGGATGTTTGTGTCACTTTCTATTCTTGTCCCTATTCGAACGGCAATTCTTGGAGGGAAGTCAAGCCGGTGGATGGCGACACGATCTATGCGGCCCATATGGAGTCGTTCCAAATGCGCAATGTCACACCGGAATATTTCCGCCTTTTCCGTATCCGGACGGTCGACGGGGGACCGGTCTACGACAAGGTTGCCGGACGGCATAACGTGATTGTGATCACACCGGAAATGGCGGAAGGTTTCTATCACGGTGCCCCGAATATTGTCGGTCGTCGCGTGTATCATGCGGTCATGATCTGTCATCCGAGATCGCTGCGGTTTCCACTTCCATCCGCACGAACGAATACGAACGTCCGGAAGCCTCTTATTTCCAGTGCTTGGAAGGTGAAACTTACAATTCAACTGTCAGTAGCTTCGGTGCCAGCAGCGCAGAGTTCTGTGTTCGGATGAAACGTCCTTATACGCAGAACGAGATGAACCTGTTCCTGGACGGAATGGGAGAGAGGCTGAAGGTCAACAATCTTTATGTCTACGGCATTACCCCGATCTCCTCTTTCCGTGAACAGCAATTGAGTCAGAAAGAACGGGAGGCGAATAACAAAATCTCCTTGATGGTCTTTATGTTGGTAAATGTCTTCTTTGGTATCATCGGCACTTTCTGGCTTCGTATGCAGAACCGCAAAGGAGAGATCGGGCTCCGGATGGCTTTGGGGGCTCACCGTATCACGTTGGAACGCTATATGTATACCGAGGGACTTTGTTTGCTTGCCTTTACATTGCCCTTGTTGATCATCTTTGCCTTTAATATGGTTTATATGGACCAGCTCGATTCTTACCGCCAACCGCTTACATTTATGCGTTTTCTCATGACTTTCGGTTTTACCTATTTTCTGATGGGTGTCATGATCTGTATAGGTGTTTGGTTCCCAGTGCGCAAGGCGGTACGATTGGCTCCGGCGGAGGCGTTACGTTACGAGTGATGCAAAAACGGACAATGTGTTCAATATTGGACACATTGTGTTTTGTCTGATAATTGATTAATAGATATTTACTTCTTTGGTACGCAATTTGCCGATTAGAAGCACATACAAAGAATATAATAACAACGGGCAGCTTCAACCCTGTCTACAACAAACAATAACGATTATGATAACACTTACAAATCTTGAGAAGATCTACCGGACGAAAGAAATCGAGACGGTTGCCCTGGAGAACGTGAACCTGACGGTCAATAAGGGAGAATTCCTGAGTATCATGGGGCCTTCCGGTTGTGGTAAATCTACGTTGCTGAACATCATCGGGCTACTGGACGCTCCGACTTCCGGCACGGTCGAGATTGCCGGAATCAACACGATCAATATGAATGACAAGCAACTGGCTGAGTTCCGTAACCAGAAGTTAGGTTTCGTCTTCCAGTCTTTCCATCTGATCAATTCGCTGAACGTACTCGATAATGTCGAACTGCCCCTTCTTTACCGTAAGGTCAGCGCCAAGGAACGCCGTGAAGCCGCCGTCGCCGTGCTCGAAAAGGTCGGCCTCTCGCACCGCATGCGCCACTTCCCGACGCAGCTCTCCGGCGGCCAGTGCCAGCGTGTCGCCATCGCCCGTGCCATCGTCGGCAATCCCGACATCATCCTTGCCGAGAACCGACCGGTAACCTGGACTCCAAGATGGGAGCTGAAGTCATGGAACTGCTCCACAAATTGAACAAGGAAGACGGACGCACCATCGTCATGGTCACCCATAACGAAGAGCAGGCGCGCCAGACCTCACGCACCGTGCGCTTCTTCGATGGGCGGCAGGTGATGTAAAGAGCGCAAAGCGTTGCGCAGCTCTCTGAACACAGATATCTTGCAGGCTCGATGGTTACCTGCATCCGACATGCCTCATTGCTATGAGGTGATAAACCTCAAACCTGTGAGGTGTGTAGCCTCAAACCTATGAGGTAATAAGCCTCATAACTATGAGGCATACTCAATGCAGGTAACCATCGAGGTGTCACACAACGGTAAAGGTGAGATAGCCGTAACGTTCCTTCTTATATAAATGATAAGTAGGAGTGTACTGGCTACCAATGATCGCTTCCCATTCACCGGGCGTAAAGTCGATGTCGGTGGGGAAGCAAAGGCGGTTCACCGAGTTGACGGACATCTTGCTGGAGGGATAGAAATATTCTTCATCGGTAGCGACGCACCGGAGCCTGACGCCGACGCCGGGCAGGCCGCCCATCAGCGTCAGGCGGCTGCCGTAGATCGAGATGAACGGATGGCGTCCGGCAGGAAGCTGGTTGTAAGGTTCGGTGCTGTCAGCAGTGCGAGGTTCGATCTTGAGGCTGACATAGGCCGGACGCGGAGCATTGGCGAACGTTTCCTGTGTGATGTTTTCGACCGGGATGCGTGCCGTGCGCTGCTTCAGTTGAGGCGAAGGACGGAGACAAGGCGTGAGGGTATGTTTCTTGCGGTTGAACTTCTCGCCCAGGCTTTCGAAGCTACCGCTTGCAGTGATCTCCGTACGGCCGAAACCGAAGTCGACGTTAAAGCCTTCTTCGATGGCTCATAGATTTCGTTTTTGATTATATTGAAAGCCGTGACAAGGGTTTCTTTACCGTATACGTTTCTTTTCTTAACAATACGTTCGGCGATCGTTTCAATGCCGATCGTACTGCGGAAGATGACACTGGCTTTATAGCCTTTGTAGCCAGGCAGATTACTTTTGCTGACGCGGATATACGACTTGGGAGCTTGATGCCTAATGCTGATTCAGGTAATTCTTTATCCATAATCGTTTGGATTTCAAAAGCTCAAGGCTTAATATGGCTCACTGTTTGTATGAAAAAGCCCGGCTTTATGATCTCTGTGAAGCCGGGCTTAATTTTCTAAAATGTCATGGAAGCATATATGCCGAAGTGTTTATCACTCGCAACAGCTGATAGACAGGTTATGCTTCGTGGCAAACGGACGGGTAAAAATGTAAGCGCTTCCGGCTCCGAGAGCGGCTCCCGCCACAACGTCCCACCAGTCGTGCTTTTTGGCATACGTCCGGCTCCATCCGACATACGAGGCAATCGCATAGGCCGGAATTCCCCATTTCCAGCCATAGCGCCGTTGGATGAATGCAGCTCCCGTAAATGAAACTGAGGTGTGCATGGAAGGAAACGAATGTTTGTCGCTACCGTCCGGTCGCTCTTTCTTGATCAGATATTTCAGGGCGTATGTCATACCTATAGTAGAAACTCCTGCCAAAGCGCCTTGCTTCAATCCTTTCCAATCCTGCAACACCAATACGGTGGTCAAACTCGCTACAGGCGTTACAAACGCCAACACGTCACCTGACGTACGGACAGCCTTGCGGCTTCCGCTTATCTCAACCTCCTGCGCCTTTCCCGATAAACAAACGAATAATATGAAAATCAGGGTAAGAATTCGTTTCATTTATAGATATGTCTTATTTGCGTTTATTTGCTTTTTTCAAGAATAAGGCGGCTGATACGTGCCTGTACTTGCATTAGTGTTACAACGTCGATATTTTCAAAGTCAATGTCAATGAGTTTGATTTTGTCTTTTTTAGACATTCTGTGTGGAGAATGTCCCATTTCCTTTACTAAATCATCAATCATTTCTTTAATTTTTTCCGCTCTTTTCGGATAATTTACTGTGCGTGCCATAATCTCCTGTTTTAATGTTTAATTAATAATGGCACAAATATAGGAAAAGAGAATTGTAAAACAATGAAATAAAGGACTATTCTTTTAAATAGTCATTCAGAATCCCAGTTTAGGGAAAAAAATAATCGATCCGACTATGGCGGCTGCTATTGCCATAATTAAGACGGCTCCTGCCGCGAGGTCTTTCGTTTTTTTTTATTATTTCGTTGTATTCGGGTGAGACTAAATCTGCCAATGATTCGATGGATGAATTGATTGCTTCTGCCGATAATACGGCTCCGATTACGATCACGACCGCTATCCATTCTGTCTGGGATAAACCGAAGAAAAAGCCGGCAATAACCACACAAATAGCCGCAAAACAATGTATCCACGCATTGTGCTCTTTTTGTATCAATAAACGGATGCCGTTAAAAGCATACCGGAAACTGGCTAGTCGTTTACGGAAAGTGAAGCCGCTGTTTTTCATATTATTTATTGTTTTGAGAGAACGGGACAAAGATACTAATAATACTTCGAAAACGGACACTATGTTCATTTTCGGACACTGTTGTTTGGAACATGTTGCAGATAATCAGTTATATATCTTTTTGGCATAGCTTTTGCCAATGGTGGGTCAAAACATTTATTACGATGAAAAAGATCTATATAGCCATCATTTCTCTCCTGTTATCGGATGTCGGATTGCAGGCACAGGAACAAGATACTGTCAGGCTGACCCTCAAAGAAGCGATTAACTTGGCGCAAATGCAATCGGTGGATGCTGCAGTTGCCTTGAACGAGCTGAAAACTGCCTATTGGGAATACCGTACACATGTTGCCGACCAGTTACCGGAGATAAACTTCAAAGGGACGCTTCCAGCTTATAGTAAACAGTATACCAAATACCAGCAGTCCGATGGTTCGTACACTTTTGTCCAAAATAATTCGCTCGGCTTGAACGGAGAGATTTCGATTGATCAGAATATAGCTTTGACAGGTGGTAAGATATCGTTGAACTCTTCTCTCGATTTCAACCGGCAGTTGGGGAAAGGGGCTTTCAACGAATATATGAGCGTGCCTATCGGGTTGACGCTTACGCAACCGATTTTCGGTGTGAACGATCAGAAATGGAAAAGGCGTATCGAGCCTGTACGCTATCAGGAAGCGAAAGCGCTTATATCGAGAGTGTGGAAGGGGTGACGATCAACACGATCGGTTATTTTTTCAATTTGTTGCTGGCGAATGAGAACTTGCATATTGCCAGGCAGAACCTTGAAAATGCCGATAAATTGTACGAGATAGCTGTTGCCAAGCGTAAGATCGGTCATATCTCCGAGAGTGAACTGATGCAGCTGAAGTTGTCTGCCTTGCAGATGAAAGGGAAGTTGACTGAGGCGCAGTCCGGTCTCAATGCCAATATGTTTCAGCTCCGTGCTTTTTTGGGGTTGAGCGAACAGGAAGTGATCGAGCCGATCCTGCCGGAGTCCGCTCCTTCTCTACGGATGATTTATGAGGTTGTGTTACAGAAAGCACAGGAAAACAATTCGTTCGCCAAGAATATTCGTCGTCGTCAGCTGGAAGCCGATTACGAGGTCGCGGCTGCCAAAGGAAACCGCCGCAGTATCAACCTTTTTGCCACGATCGGTTATACCGGAAAAGACCATACGTTCGATGCTGCCTATCACCGGTTAAAAGGAAACCAGGTGGTGGAAGTCGGCATGACGATCCCGATTCTCGACTGGGGTAAGCGCCGGGGCAAAGTGAAGGTTGCCGAATCTAACCGCGATGTGACATTGTCCAAGATTCGCCAGGAGGAAATCAGTTTCAATCAGGATATTTTCCTGTTGGTGGAAAACTTTAATAACCAGGCTGCCCAATTGGAGATCGCTCAGGAAGCTGATGTGATTGCCGAGAAGCGCTACAAGACTTCTATCGAGACATTCATGATCGGAAAGATCAATATTCTGGACCTGAACGATGCGCAACAATCGAAGGATGAGCTAAACAGAAGCATATCCAGGAATTGTACGACTATTGGAACTACTATTACAATATACGCAGTGTCACTCTTTATGATTTCATTAATGACCAGACTCTTGATGCGGAATTTGAGAAGATCGTGAGGCGATGATTGATTTAATTCTATAAATTTGCAAATCATAAATTTGAAATCATAAATCAATGATCTTGATAATAGACGATGATGCTGCCGTTCGTTCTTCGCTAACTTTCTTGTTGAAACGAGCCGGGTTCGAACTGGAAGCTGTTCCGGGGCCGGAAGAGGCGTTGGTTGTCGTACGCCAGACGACGTTGCAGCTTATCCTGATGGATATGAACTTTACACTGACTACGACCGGTGAAGAGGGTATACAACTACTGAAGCAGGTGAAGGTATTCCAGCCCGATGTCCCGGTTATTCTGATGACGGCATGGGGATCTATTTCGCTTGCCGTACAGGGAATGCAAGCAGGAGCTTTCGATTTTGTGACTAAACCTTGGAATAATCTCGTACTGCTGAAATCTATCCGTACGGCGATCGAACTAAGTGAACAGAAGAAGGAGCAGAAAATGCCATTGAACCGCCTGGATGCCGATAATAAATTTCATTTTGACAAGATCATAGGCCAGAGCGCTCCGTTGATGGATGTGCTGGGGACGGTTTCCCGGATTGCTCCGACCAACGCTTCAGTCTGATAACCGGAGAGAGTGGAACAGGCAAAGAACTGATTGCCGAGGCGATTCATACGAACAGTTCACGTGCGAAGGAGCCGTTCGTAAAGGTCAACCTTGGCGGACTTTCGCAAAGCCTTTTCGAGAGTGAGATGTTCGGGCATAAGAAAGGAGCGTTTACCGATGCTTATATCGATCGTACCGGACGTTTCGAGATGGCAAATAAAGGGACGATCTTTCTCGATGAAATCGGCGATCTCGAACTGTCTTGTCAGGTGAAGTTGTTACGTGTTCTGCAAGACCAGACGTTCGAGGTTTTGGGCGATAGCCGTCCTCGCAAAGTCGATATCCGTGTGGTTAGCGCGACAAACCGTAACCTGCGTGAAATGGTGGTAGAGCGCATGTTTCGGGAAGATTTGTTTTATCGCATCAACTTGATAACCGTCCACCTACCTGCGCTTCGTGAGCGTAAAGACGATATTCCTCTGTTGGTACGCTATTTTGCCGACAAACAATCGGAGATAAACGGCTTGCCTACCGTCCGCTTTTCGTCGGAAGCCTTGACCTTCCTGCAAAAGCTGCCTTATCCTGGTAATATCCGTGAGTTGAAGAATTTGGTGGAACGGACGATATTGGTATCAGGCAAGGCTGTTTTGGAAGCCTCTGACTTCGAGAGCCAGTGCTTCCATACGATGCTGTCGGCAAAGGCTGAGGCTGCTTCTTCGCTTGAAGGCCTGACGTTGGACGAGTTGGAAAAGCAAACGATTCTCCAGGCACTGAAGACACATGCCGGTAATCTTTCACACGTTGCTACGGCGCTCGGCATCAGTCGGGCAGCTCTGTATCGTCGTCTAGAGAAATATGATATACCTGTAGACAAGTAATCGTCTCGGCTGATGAGAATAAAAGGACTGTTTTGGATATTGACTGCATTGCTGTTGTCTGTATTGGCAATCATTACCTATCATGCTTTCTATACGGAATCGGTTTCCCTGTTCTTCTTGGTGGAAGGACTCGTACTTCTGACGGTTCTCTATTTGTCTGTGTTCTATCGCCGTATCATCAAGCCGCTTCATCTCATTGGGAACGGTATGGAGCTGTTGAAGGAACAGGATTTCAGTTCCCGTCTGAGCCGTGTGGGACAGAAGGAGGCAGATCGTATTGTCGATATATTCAACAAGATGATGGAACAGTTGAAGAACGAACGACTGCATTTAAGGGAACAGAATCATTTTCTGGATCTGCTGATCAATGCTTCACCGATGGGAGTGATTATGTTGAATCTCGATAAGGAAGTCCTTTCGGTTAATCCGGCGGCTCGTAAGATGTTGGGGATCTCTTCCTTGCCGGATATTGTGGGTAAGCGTCTGTCGGAATTGGATTCACCTTTGGCGGCAGAGCTGGAGCCGATCCCCTTGTATGATTCGCAGACAGTTCGCCTGAACGATGCCAATATCTATAAATGTACGCATTCATCATTTGTGGACCGTGGCTTCCATCATTCGTTCTATCTGGTGGAAATGTTGACGCAGGAGGTCTTCAAGGCCGAAAAGAAAGCGTATGAAAAGGTGATCCGCATGATTGCCCATGAGGTGAATAACACGACTGCCGGCATTACTTCTACATTGGATACGCTTGAAGCGACCTTCAGCGAGATGCAGGATACGGAAGATATTTGTGAAGTTTTGCGCGTTTCGATAGAGCGTTGTTACAGTATGAGCCATTTTATCACGAATTTTGCAGATGTGGTCCGCATACCGGAGCCGCAAACCAAGACACAGCCGCTGAATGCAGTTGTCTTTTCTTGCAAACGTTTTATGGAAACGATCTGTCTGAACCGGAATATCCGGATCGTGATGGAGCTGGACTCCGTCTCGCCGATTGTCAATCTGGACAATTCACTCTTCGAACAGGTATTGGTCAACATCATCAAGAATGCCTCCGAGGCGATCGGCCACGATGGCGAGATTTATATCCGTACCTCCCGTAATCCGGTTTGCCTGGAGATTGCCGACACTGGTAAAGGCATTGATAAGGAAACGGAGACCAAGTTGTTCAGCCCTTTCTTTTCCACCAAACGCGGTGGTCAGGGCATCGGCTTGATCTTTATCCGCGAAGTGCTTCAAAAGCACAACTGTTCTTTTTCTCTTAGGACGTATGCGGACGGATTGACGAGGTTTAGAATTTTGTTCGAGTAGTATAGGGCTTACAGGCTTGACCGGACGGAATGATAATAAGTAACTGTAATAAAATATAGATAAACCTACATTTATGATTGAAAATATGACTACTGAACTGACTATGCTCGGAACAGGTAATGCTACCGTTACAAAATGTTATAACACCTGTTTCACGATTAAGACCGGAAAGAACATCTTACTGGTCGACGCCGGAGGTGGCAACGGTATATTGGGACAGTTGGAGAAAGCGGGAATCGCGATAAGCGAGATACATGATATGTTTGTGACACATGCTCATACCGACCATATATTGGGGCTGTCTGGATGGTCCGTATCGTTATGCAGAAAATGCTGTCCGGACAATATACGGGCACTTTCCGGGTGTATGGACATGATAAGGTGTTGGAAGTGCTGGATTGGATCTGCCGGAAATTGCTGCCGGCAAAGATCGTCGCATTGATCGGGAGCGCAGTCGAGTTTCGTGAGGTGAAGGATGGAGAGACCTTTGAAGCCGGAGGTTTATGCCTGCAATGTTTCGATATCGCATCCACCAAAGAAAAACAGTTCGGATTTCGAACGCAGCTGCCGGACGGACAGTCGTTTGTCTGTCTGGGAGACGAACCTTATAATGTGATAAACCGCTCTTATGTGGAAAATGCGGACTGGCTTTTATGCGAAGCCTTTTGCTTGTATGAGGATCGGGAAGTTTTCCAACCTTATAAGAAGCACCACAGTACGGCATTGGACGCCGGGAGATTGGCTGCGGAATTGGGAGTGAAGAATTTGGTCTTATATCACACCGAAGACCGTAACTTGGATACCCGCAAGCAATCTTATATGCGTGAAGCTGCACAAGCATTCTCCGGAACCGTTTATGTACCGGACGATTTGGAAAGGATTAACATTTGAATAAACACCGGCCAATAGTTGTTCCGAGTGTGGTTGATATTATGCCGGATCTCTGTCGTACGGATTTATATGATTCGCTTTTTGTATAAATAAAAAAGAGGACCGAAGTCCTCTTTTTAATTATTGCGTTATACTTTATTTTGCAGCTGCATTGATAGCATCCAGAATCTTTTTGGAATTAGCATCGGCTGCGTTCAAAGCGACTGCCTGTTCCAGATAACCTTTTGCTTTTGCCATTTGAGCATCTGCTTTTTTCTTTTCAGCAGCGTATTTGTCTGGATCGGATGTTGCGATCGGGTTGGCATCGGCCAGAATTTTTGCACCTGCATTGTAGAACATAACGCCAAGGCTGTACAGAGCGTTGCCTTTATATTTGGCGTTACTTACAACTAATACGTCTTTGAACAGTTCTTCTGCTTCTTCTGTCTTACCTGCTTTCTGGGCTGCTTGTCCTTTCTTCATGCAATAAGCATACAGAAGTTTTTCGAGGTTTGCGTTTTGGGCATTTGCTTTCAGACCAGCTTCAACTGTTGCTGTAAAATCAGCAGCTTTGTCCTGACTACGCAAAGACATCGCTTTGCCTACATAGCGTCGTCCGCTTTATAGCCCTTTTGAATGGCCATGTCGTAGAACTTGATGGCATCGTCATACTTTTTGGCATTGTAAGCTGCAAATGCACAGTTAAAGATACGGCTTTCATCTTCATAGTTTGTAAGTTTCAAGTATTCGCTGTACTTTGCTACAACTTCGGGATAGTTTTTTGCAGTCATGGCTGCGTCTCCTTCTTCACGCAGTTTGTCTGCGTTCGCATCTTGTGCGAATAAATTGCCTACACTCAGGCAAAAAGCCAGTAATAAGATAATTTTCTTCATGGTGATTAAATGTAATATTTAAATTAGTTCGACTAAGGTAGTAAGTGTAATGTAAGAGACAAAAGGATTTTATGTTTTTTTAGATTTATAAAGAAAACAAAGGCGACCTTCAGAGCCGCCTTTTGTTTTGATCTTACAGGATAGGATTATAAACCTTGCCCGTGGCAATTCTTATATTTCTTACCGCTTCCGCAAGGACAGGGGTCGTTGCGACCTACGCGTTTTTCGGCGCGAACTGGTTCCTGGCGCGGTTGTTGCTGGGCACGTTCTTCCGGATTGTTGTTACCGGAGATATCGGTCTTCTCAGTACGATATTTGCTCATGTCCTGGTGGCGCTCGGCTTCAGCTCTTTGGATAGCGATACGCTGACGGGCAGCCTCTTCCATAGCTGCTTGACGGGCAGCCATAGCCTGCTTTTCTTCTTCGGTCGGTTCTTCGCGAACAGGGATCTGCCCGCGCATCAGGACAGCAGCAGTCTTACGGTTCATCATATCCACCATGTTCTTGAACAGGTTGTAAGACTCTAACTTGTAGATCAACAGGGGATCTTTATTTTCGTAACTGGCGTTTTGTACCGAGTGACGCAGTTCGTCCATTTCACGCAAATGTTCTTTCCAAGCTTCATCGATAGTATGCAGGACGATCGATTTTTGGAATGCTTTCGTGATAGCTTTGCTTTCTGTTTCGTAAGCTTCTTTCAAGTTGCAGGAAACATTATACATACGTTTACCGTCCGTAATAGGGATCATGATGTTTTCATACATCGCACCCTGATGTTCGTAAACTTGTTTGATCACCGGATTGGCAACCTGAGTCATACGTTCCATGCGGCGTTTGAACAGTTGCAACGCTTCATCGAACAGTTTATCGGCCAGCTTGTCGCTTTGCCGTTCTTGAATTCTTCTTCCGTGAACGGACATTCCATTGCGAAAGTCTTGAACAGTTCCAGCTTGAAACCTTCGTAGTCACCATCGGCATGCTGGTCGACGATTGCAACGGATGTATCATAAATTGTATTTAATACGTCCAGACCGATACGTTCTCCCATCAGAGCATGACGACGGCGGGTATAGATTACGTTACGTTGCGAGTTCATCACGTCGTCATATTCCAACAGACGTTTACGAATACCGAAGTTGTTTTCTTCCACCTTCTTCTGAGCACGTTCAACAGATTTGCTCAGCATGCTGTGTTCCAATACTTCACCTTCCTTGAACCCTAATTTGTCCATCAATCCGGCTATCTTTTCAGATGCGAACAGACGCATCAAATCGTCTTCCAGAGAAACAAAGAATACGGAAGAACCCGGGTCACCTTGACGTCCGGCACGACCACGTAACTGACGGTCTACACGGCGGCTTTCGTGCCGTTCCGTACCGATGATGGCCAAACCGCCGGCTGCTTTTACTTCCTGCGATAGCTTGATGTCGGTACCACGACCGGCCATGTTGGTGGCGATCGTCACCGTACTGCTCTGTCCGGCAGTCGCTACGATTTCAGCTTCTTTCTGGTGCAATTTCGCGTTCAGGACGTTATGTTTGATCTTACGCATAGTAAGCATACGGCTCAACAATTCGGAGATTTCGACGGATGTCGTACCGACCAGTACCGGACGTCCTGCTTCGGTCAACCGGACGATCTCTTCGATTACGGCGTTATATTTTTCGCGTTTCGTCTTGTAGATGCGGTCGTTCATGTCGTTACGGGCGATCGGGCGGTTTGTCGGGATTACGACAACATCCAGTTTGTAGATATCCCAGAATTCACCGGCTTCCGTTTCTGCCGTACCGGTCATACCTGACAGCTTGTGATACATGCGAAAGTAGTTCTGCAGGGTGATTGTTGCAAATGTCTGTGTTGCAGCTTCCACTTTCACACGTTCTTTTGCCTCGATAGCCTGATGCAGACCGTCGGAGTAGCGGCGTCCGTCCATGATACGGCCCGTTTGTTCGTCGACGATCATGACCTTGTTGTCCATCACGACATATTCGTCGTCTTTCTCGAACAAAGTGTAGGCCTTCAACAACTGGTTGATCGTATGTACGCGTTCGCTCTTGACGGAATAGTTGGCCAGCAATTCGTCTTTCTTAGCCTGTTTTTCTTCTTCGTTTTGGATATGTTCCAGTTCGGAAAGCTGGGAGGTGATATCCGGCAATACGAAGAATGTCGGATCATCGGTCTTGCCGGTCAGCAAGTCGATACCTTTATCGGTCAATTCGATACTGTTATTTTTTTCGTCGATCACGAAGTACAGTTCGTCTGTCGCTTCATGCATGTGACGCATGTTTTCTGACATGAAATATTCTTCCGTCTTCAACATTTGGCTTTTACGCCTTGTTCGCTCAGGAATTTGATCAGTGCCTTGTTGCGCGGATATCCTTTGAAAGAACGGTACAGTTGGATAGAACCTTCTTCCACCTCTTTCTGATCGCTGCTTGCCATTTTCTTCTTGGCTTCGATCAGCATCTTGGAACAAAGGTCTTTCTGTGCGTTTACGACTACTTCCACGTTCGGACGGAACTGTTCGAACAGCTGCTCTTCGCCGCGAGGGATCGGACCGGAAATAATCAACGGTGTACGGGCATCGTCGATCAACACGGAGTCGACCTCATCGACGATGGCGTAGTTGTGTTTGCGTTGTACCAGGTCGTTCGGGCTGATCGCCATATTGTCACGCAGATAGTCGAAACCGAATTCGTTGTTCGTACCGAATGTGATGTCGGCATTGTAAGCGGCACGGCGGGCATCAGAGTTCGGCTGGTGCTTGTCGATACAGTCTACCGACAGTCCGTGGAACATATATAACGGGCCCATCCATTCCGAGTCACGTTTTGACAGGTAGTCGTTCACGGTTACTACGTGTACACCGTTGCGGGTCAATGCGTTCAAGAATACCGGCAGAGTAGCCACCAATGTTTTACCTTCACCGGTCGCCATTTCGGCAATCTTGCCTTTGTGCAGTACGACACCACCGAACAACTGTACGTCGTAGTGGACCATATCCCAGGTGATTTCGTTGCCACCTGCCACCCAATGGTTGTGATAGATGGCCTTGTCGCCGTTGATTTCCACAAAGTCGTATTTGGTAGCCAGGTTACGGTCGAAGTCATTTGCCGTTACTTCGATCGTTTCGTTTTCAGAAAAACGGCGAGCCGTATCTTTCATGATAGAAAAGACTTCTGGAAGTACCTCTTCCAGTACCACTTCCATCTTTTCAGTGATATTCTTTTCGATCTTGTCAACTTCTGCCCAGATCGCTTCACGTTCTTCCAGTTCCTTGTTGTCGATGCCTTTGCGCAGTTCTTCCACTTTAGCGCGTTCATCGGCTACGTAATCCTGGATACGTTGTTTGATTTCATCAGTTTTTGCACGAAGCTCGTCATTCGAGAGCTTTTGGATTGACGGATATACGGCCTTGATCTTGTCCACATACGGGGTGATTTCTTTCAGGTCACGCTGCGACTTATTGCCGAACAGCTTCGTCATAAATTCATTAAATCCCATAACTTATTAAATTGACAATTGACAATTGACAATTGACAATGCAATTGACGATTTCAATTGGATGGTTACTAATTTTATTTGTTTGTATTTGTCAATGGATATTTATTTAGATGGAATTGTCAATTGTCCATTGCCAATTGTCAATTCTCTAAGTGGTAGACTGAGGGACGCATTGGGGGGTCTGATCCTCAGCACATGAGTTACCGTTGGGGCTACCTCTGTGGCTTTTACTTCGCGGTAGATATGTTCCGGCTTGATACCGTTGCCCATAAATACCAGCGGGGTTATAACTGCATTATTTCGTATTACTTTTACTTTCGCTTTCGGATCGTCGTTGTTGATGGTCCATCCGGGCTGTAACTCGATGATCAGGTCACCACGGCTTGAAAGGTGGGTGCCGTGCAGGTATTTGGAAGTCTTTTCATTCCAGTTGCCCGTACGAAGGACATTCTCGGTTGCAACGAATTGCACGCCGCTGAATTCGCGCAAGAATTCGGCCGCCTTTTCCTGTATGACCGTCAGTTCCAGCTTCGCGTCTTCTATCGCTTTGCGGTTCAGATAGATATGGTTGTTATAGAATCCTTTTACCCAATTCGTATGTTGGCCGTAGATCGCCATCAAGTACATATTGAGTAAGGCGACGCAACGTTTCGGATGGAATTCGCCATTTGTCAGCTGCATGCCGTCAGGATACTCTTCTTCACTCTTATAATATCCTGAACCGGTAAAGACGATCAGCGTGTTGTTCAGTCCGACCTTCTTGTCGATCTTGTCCAACAACTGCTCCAGATCCTTGTCCAACTGATAATAGGTGTCTTGTATCTCGCGGGTGTATTCCTTATGCATATTGCCGCGATAATTGCCTGCATAATAAGTGATGGCAAGCATATCCGGACAGGAACGTGTACCGAAAGCCCCGTATTCGAGGAACTGAAGCGCCAAGCGGTTGATTTCCTTATTGATAAAAGGGGACGTCTTCAAGTTGAAGAAACACTCGTTTGTATTTTCCTTGAATGTGTATTTGAATGGAATTTCATCTAACACGTACGGAAATGCATTGAACTTATCCAGTGACAGGGAGGGAGTCCAAGTCATCTGCTCCAAACGTGCCGACAGAGATTCCGGGCCGTTGTTGTAGCGGTCCACATACCAAGGAAGCCCTTTGTAGTAGGTCGTTGTTGCCCATTTGCCGTTGTAATCGTCCATCCAGAAAGCACCGTTTGCCGCATGTCCGGCGGAAAGGATCGCACTTTCGGGGTTGGGAGCAATGGCATATACGTCACTTCTGCCTTTGGAAGCGATTTTCAGTTCGTCTCCGATTGTGGAGCTGATCAGTTTCCGGGGAGAATAATGCTCTTTCGTATAATTGCCGATATAGTCCGGGTCATATAAGACCGAAACTTCCTTTTCCTTGTCAAAATCGTAGATATTCTTTCCCGCTATTCCATTGAAGTTAGGATTGCTTCCGGTGAATAGGGTGGCAAAGGCACTGGCTTCATCTATGTCTGAGAATTCGAACCGTATGTTGTTATACACCAGTCCTTCATTCATCAACCGCTTGAAACCACGCTCGCCGAATGTATTATAAAAGTATTCTATATAATCACCCCGCAATTGATCGACAGTGATGCACACGACCAATTTGGGAGTGCTTTGCTGAGCCTCCAGGTTGGTTGCTGCCAGAATTGCGATGAGCGATGTTAATATTTTTCGTACCCGATGTTCCATATTTTTCTGTAAACGCCATATCCCGAACGGAGCCAAAGGCTCATTACCAACGGGATAAATGCTGTATTTAAATGCTGCGGAATGAAATGCCAGCCAGCCAGCATCAGCGTAAGCGCCGCAAAGTTAATAAAATGATAATAATATGCGGCCTTTCTTAACTTTTTTACTGTAAACAAAATAACAGCTGCTAAGTCAAAAGGTTGTAACCAGATAATATTCCAGTTCGGGCAAACGCATGGATGTGTCGAAACGAAACTTAGGAAAAACAGTACGATTCCTGCTATTCCAGCTGTGAAAAACAAGATGCAATCAACAATCCTGAAATAGGATTTATGTCGCCATTCAACGAATGTGACAGCCAGCACAACCAGGAAAAAGGCCCAACAGCAGACAAGCGGCGTAAAGAAGCCCGTATCCGGTTTTACGTCATCGGTGAGTCCGTTTATCAATGTTTTGGTTGAACTTACCAATTCCTTCCGAGAACCGTCTGCACCGGTAATGGTTGCCGTACCGAACGCTTCTTTCAGGTAGGGCGGTAGGAACATCATTTCATGGGGAGTCGCGATCCGGTCGGTCGGACTGCCAAGTGCAGGTCACATCCGAACGTAAGCCAGGGTTTGTTACGCGTACAGTAGTTGATGAGATCGCGGAACGTCTGCTGCTTGAACGGTATGTTATAATCTATTTTTCCACCTGCCAGCTTCTCGATAATGGCAGCGGGTCTCGTCGCACAATTGTCGAAAAAGAAATTATAACGGTATACGCGGTTTTCCGGCCGGTTATTGATCATCAACGCTTCCCATATCCGTGCTTTTCCTGCGGAATCGATATCCAGGATTTGTTCGGTGACTTCGCTTCCCCGCATCTCATATTCGATTAGGAAGTCGCGTGTATATTGCGCTGCCAGTCTGTAATCGGTTTCTCCTTTTGCAAACCGATAGATGAAGTTGGGCTTCGAGAAGTCGAATATCCCGTAATTAAATACGGTATCGAGTTTTTTCGATGCATCTCTTACCCGCAAAGCTGTATGTCCGTAGACCGTGTACACTTCGTCTTCCGATGGCGAAACTGTCAATAGGCTGATCTCGGCATCTTTGCTGAGCAACGGGTATTGCGCCTGAAGCGAGACGGCGGTAAAGAGTAGAAAGAGTAGGAATATATTTTTTTTCATAAACAGAAAGTTATGTGTATGCTGAATTGAATTGCCATTGCTTCTAATTATTAAACTACAAATATACGACAGGCCGGAGGAAAATGTATTGGGAATGTAGATTATTTTAAGAAAAGACAGACATTACAGCGTAAGAGCCATTTTGTAAATCCTTCTATCACTCTATCACTGCGAAGGTTATAGTTATTGATATTCAATCGTTAGAGGCTGTGATACAGGACGTTTTCCTCTATCACTCCTCTATCACTTCCGAAACATATGGGATTTATTATATGATTGATAGCTAATATGTTACCTTCTTTTGCTTTTGAGAAAACATATAAAATAATCGAATAAACAAATGTAAAAACGAATATAATAGGTATTAAATAGGTGAAATACGGTTCTTCATCTCACAAAAGCCCTCTCTTTTTTTAGCAAAGACAAGCACATAATTCCGTAAACACCCCCGTGTTGCCATCTTTACACCCGGATGTACCGGCCCTCTACACCCGGGTGTAAAGGATGGCAACATGGGGGTGTCTGGCAACTAAAGTACCATGCCGGACAATAAAAACCACCCGGTTTTACCTATTTTATAGCCGTTTTTGCAGAAAATAATAGAGTGATTTGCAGGGATGGGAAACGGGATTTCCGAATTTTGGTGCGGTTGCCCTGGAAGTTCTTTTATATGCTGTGTTAATTTCTTATATTTGTGAACGATTTGGCATGTCTAAGAATGAATACACAAATAAAATCTATTATTCCTAAAAATGAACATCATGAAAAAAATCTCGTTAGCCTTAGCGCTTTGCTGTGCTTCTTTCTATAGCATGGCTGATCAATTGTCGCTTGGGGGATTTAGTTACGGACCGATGGAAGCACCGACCGGTAAAGAGTGGGAGTCGCCTGAGAACCTGGCTCTGAACAAAGAACAACCGCATGCTTATATTTTCCCTTTCCAGGATGTGGAAAGCGCTCGTAAGGTATTACCGGAAAACAGTAAATTTTGGCAGTCTTTGGATGGAGACTGGAAGTTCAATTGGGCGCCTGATCCCGATTCACGGCCGAAAGACTTCTATAAGACGGAGTTTGATGTATCCGGCTGGGATAATATCCCGGTTCCTTCCAGTTGGAATATTTATGGAGTCCAGAAAGACGGTAGCCTGAAATATGGAGTTCCGATCTATGTGAACCGTAAAAGCTTGGCGGTGCGTTAAGCGTGGGGGTGTAGCCTGAAATATGGAGTTCCGATCTATGTGAACCAGCCGGTAATCTTCCAGCATAAAGTGGCGGTCGATGACTGGCGCGGAGGTGTGATGCGTACTCCGCCAGCAAACTGGACGACTTACAAGCACCGGAATGAAGTCGGTTCTTTCCGTCGTAATTTCGAGATACCGCAGGATTGGGACGGACGCGAAGTTTTTATCAGTTTCGATGGAGTCGATTCTTTCTTCTATCTCTGGATCAACGGTCAATATGTCGGTTTTTCCAAAAACTCCCGCAATACGGCTAATTTCAACATCACTCCTTACCTCCGTAAAGGGACGAATGTGGTGGCCACTGAAGTATATCGCAGTTCCGACGGTTCTTTTCTGGAAGCGCAGGATATGTTCCGCCTGCCGGGTATCTTCCGGACGGTCGCTCTGTATTCGGTTCCGAAAGTGTATGTGCGCGATTTGGTGGCGATTCCGGATTTGGATGTGACTTATACGGATGGTTCGCTGGCAATCTCGGCCGATGTATGCAACTTGGATAAAAAGGTTGCGAAGGGATATAAATTGGAATATGCGTTGTATGCCAATGAGTTGTATTCGGATGAAAACGTCAAAGTGGAAAATGTGCTTGTTTCGGCAGCGGTGGATGTGGTAAATCCCGGACAGATACAGACCACGAAAGCTGTCTTGAATGTAAAAGCTCCCCGGAAATGGTCGGCAGAGTTCCCATATCGCTATACGCTGGTTGCTGAGTTGAAGAATGCTAAAGGGAAAGTGGTGGAGACAACCTCTACGATCGTCGGGTTCCGTAAGGTCGAGATCAAGGATACACCGGCTGAAGAAGATGAATTCGGGCTGGCGGGACGTTACTATTATATAAATGGTAAGACTGTCAAGCTGAAAGGCGTGAACCGTCATGAATCGAATCCGGCGGTCGGACATGCCATCACGCGCGATATGATGGAAAAAGAGGTGATGCTGATGAAACGTGCCAATATCAACCATGTGCGTAATTCGCATTATCCGGATGATCCTTACTGGTATTTCTTATGTAATAAATATGGTCTTTATCTGGAAGACGAAGCCAATATCGAGTCGCATGAATATTATTACGGGGCCGCCTCCCTTTCACATCCGGTAGAATGGAAAAAGGCGCATGTCGCACGTGTGATGGAGATGGTTCATGCTAATATCAACAACCCGTCTATCGTGATCTGGTCGTTGGGCAACGAGGCGGGACCTGGTGAAAACTTCGTGGCTGCTTATGATGCGTTGAAGCAGGTGGATAAATCCCGTCCCGTCCAATATGAACGTAATAATGATATAGTGGATATGGGGTCGAACCAGTATCCGTCTATTGGCTGGACGCGTGGTGCGGTGAAAGGTGATTATGATATCAAATACCCGTTCCATATTTCCGAATATGCTCATTCGATGGGGAACGCCTGCGGTAACCTGGTGGATTACTGGGAAGCGATAGAATCGACAAATTTTTTCTGTGGCGGTGCTATCTGGGATTGGGTGGACCAGTCGATGTATAACTATGATAAAAAGACCGGTAAGCGATATCTGGCATACGGTGGGGATTTCGGTGATACTCCGAATGACGGTCAGTTCGTGATGAATGGCATTGTGTTCGGTGATCTGGAACCGAAACCGCAGTATTATGAAGTGAAGAAAGTCTATCAGCATATTGGTGTGAAAGCGGTCGATGTCAGGAAGGGACTTTTTGAGATATTCAATAAATATTATTTTAAGGACCTTTCGGATTATGATATAAGATGGTCGCTTTATGAAGACGGAAAGGAGATTCGATTCGGTTTGGTTAATTCCGGAACGATTCCTGCCCGTGCTAAAGCACAAGTGTCAATACCTATGCCTTTTGACAAGTTGAAGAATGATTCCGAATATTTTGTAAAGGTGCAGTTCCTTCTTAAAGATGATATGCCGTGGGCTGAAAAAGGATTTGTGACGGCGGAGGAACAAATTTTGTTGCAGGAAGCTATGGCGCGTCCTTCCATCAGTGCCGTGACGGCTTCTGCCGGAAAGGTGAAGTTGGATAAATCGGATACTTCGATTAAAACGGTGAGTGGTGACGGTTTCGTTGCTAAGTTCGATATGGAGACGGGTACGATTTACAGCCTGGCCTACGGAGGCAAGACGATTATAACCGATGGAAACGGTCCGAAGCTCGATGCTTTGCGTGCTTTTACCAATAACGACAACTGGTTCTATTCGCAGTGGTTTGAACACGGCTTGCATAACCTGCAACATCGGGCAACGAATAGTACGGTTTTGGAAAGAAACGACGGTACGGTCGTCTTGGCTTTCACTGTCGAATCGCAGGCGCCGAACGGTGCTAAGATCAAAGGTGGAACCAGTACGGGAAAAAATAGTATAGAGGAACTGACAGATAGGAGATTCGGGGAAAATGATTTCAAGTTTACGACGAATCAAATCTGGACCGTTTATCCTGACGGGTCTGTCGAGTTGCAGTCGAGCATCACTTCTAACCGTCCGAGTCTGGTATTGCCACGCCTAGGATATGTAATGAAAATCCCGCAGCAGTATGCAGACTTCACTTATTACGGACGTGGCCCGATCGATAACTATGCTGACCGCAAGAGCGGACAGTTTATCGAACAGCATAGGAATACGGTGGCTGGCGAGTTTGTGAATTTCCCGAAACCGCAAGATATGGGCAACCACGAGGATGTACGCTGGTGTGCCCTGACCGATCCGGATGGCGAGGGTGCTGTGTTTGTGGCTACCGACCGTTTGTCTGTATCGGCTCTTCAATATTCTGCGTTGGATTTGATTCTGGCTTCTCATCCCTACCAGTTGCCGGTTGCAGGGGATACGTATCTGCATTTGGATGCGGCTGTGACCGGGTTGGGTGGTAACAGTTGCGGACAAGGCGGACCGTTGGAACAGGATCGCGTCTTTGCCGGACATCATGACATGGGCTTTATAATCCGTCCTGCCGGAAAAGATGTAACCGTTACGGCAAATGTTGCACCCGCCGGAGAAATGCCGTTGACAATCATGCGTAATCGCGCCGGATCCGTTGAGCTCTCATCGGCTCGTAAAGACGCTGTGATTTGCTATACGACCGACGGGAAAGGAAAAGCGAAGGAATATTCGGAAGCCATACCGTTCCGCAATGGTGGTACCGTAAAAGCCTGGTTTAAAGATAATCCGAAAATCAATGCAACGGCTTCTTTCAGCAAGATCGAGAGTATTCAGACGGAAGTGGTCTATACAAGCAGCGAAGAGTCCGGTTACGGAGATGCCAAGAACCTGACGGATGGTGATCCGAATACGATCTGGCATACGATGTTTTCCGTTACCGTTGCCAAATATCCGCATTGGGTGGATTTGGATGCAGGGGAAGTAAAACAGATTAAAGGTTTTTCATTCCTTCCCCGGCAGGACGGATCGAATGGTAATATCAAGGATTATTCGATTAGTGTCAGCCTGGATGGTAAAAACTGGGGTGAACCGGTCTTGAAAGGTACTTTTGAAAATAACCAGAAGGAAAAGAAAGTGCTGTTCGATCAGCCGGTCAAAGCCCGCTATATCCGTTTTACAGCATTGAGCGAGCAGCGCGGACAGGATTTTGCATCGGGTGCTGAATTGGTGATTCTGGCTGATTAATTGAACTTTATATTATGTGATGGAACAGGAGAGGAAGTCATTCCTTTCCTGTTTTTTATACTTTGTGCCTTCGATATGTCTGTTATCTCATCATTTTTGTTTTTCTTTGCGGAAAAATTCAGACACGTGAATCTCATTATAGAACAAGGAAACACATCATCGAAAGTGGCTGTATACAATAAGAGGCATATGGAGGCTTCTTTTGTGTTTAAGAAATTCGACGTGGAGGTTGTCTCTTCTATCTTTAAGAAGTACCCGCTGACGAAAGGGATATTCTCGACAGTGATAGATAAAGATGACGAATTGGTTGAATACCTGGGAAGCAATCTTCGGAATTTTGTGTTTTTGGACGAAACGGTATCTCTTCCGATCAAGGTGCAATATAAAACGCCTAAAACGTTGGGTAAAGACCGGCTGGCTGCCGCTGTCGGGGCTAATTACCTGCAACCAGGAAAGGATTTGCTGGTGATTGATGCCGGAACAGCTATTACATATGAACTGATCGATGCTTCCGGTTCTTATTTAGGAGGGAATATTTCACCTGGAATGACAACCCGGTTCAGAGCATTGAACTTGTTTACGGAGAAATTGCCTTTGGTTGTCGAGCAGGAATACATTCCTTTGGTCGGAACGGATACGGAAACAGCCATCCAGGCTGGAGTAGTAAATGGTATAGTGTGCGAGATGGATGGGTATATCGAAATGCTTCGGCTAAAATATCCTAACCTTTTGGTTTTTTTAACAGGCGGTCATTCGTTTTATTTTGAAAGACGACTAAAAAACTCCATCTTTGCAGACATTAATTTAGTGTTGACAGGATTAAACAGAATCTTAGAGTATAATGTTGAAGATTAATAAAGTACTAATAACAAGCGTTCTTATATTCATGCTGTTGCCTTTGATGGCGCAAAACAATACAAACTCGCCCTATACCCGTTTCGGGTATGGTGATTTGGGAGAACGTTTCGTTCGGCGCAGGTCGAGCCATGGGCGGTGTCGGTTACGGATTACGTTCGCCGAAACAAATAAATCCGATGAACCCGGCATCATACAGTTGCATGGACTCCCTGACATTTCTCTTTGATTTTGGTGTAGCCGGTCAGTTGTCGTGGTTTGATGACGGAAATGCCCGTCAGAACGATATCAACGGAAACGTGGAATATATTGCAATGCAGTTTCCGATTCATCGCCGGATAGCCTTGAGTTTCGGTTTGTTGCCTTATTCTTATGTCGGTTATAAGTTTGGTGCTTTGCGTAACGACGAAGGAGTTACATTTACGGAAACTTATAACGGCTCAGGCGGTTTGAGTGATTTCTATGGAGGTGTCTCTATTGATATCTGGAAAAAACGTTTAGCGTGGGAGCCAATTTCGGTTTCCTGTTTGGGAATATCAAGCATGAACAAGTTGTAATCATGAGTGGTGAAGGAACAGGAGCATATAATACGAACCGTAATCAGGAATTGAGGGTGCGTGACCTGAAAATGGATTTCGGATTGCAGTACACACATCCGTTAAGCAAGACGGAGAGTGTGACGTTAGGTCTTGTTTTTTCTCCTAAAAAAAGTTTGCATGCAAAATCCTATCAATTGACTCAGTCTTATACATCTTCTGGTTCAGATGGAGAAGTGCTTCAGTCTGATACTATCAGCGGGAAAGCGTTTGCGTTGCCAAATTCGTATGGAGTGGGGCTTTCTTATGTGAAACAAAATAAATTAACGTTAGCAGCCGATTTTTCCTATGAGGATTGGGGAAAAATGCCTTACTTTGGGGAGAAAGATAATTTCAAGAATCGTTATCGGGTAGCGGTTGGTGGCGAATATATACCGGATTATATGCGCAAATCATATTTCAGTAGGATTCGTTATCGCGCAGGTGTTCATTATGGCAATTCTTATTTGCGTATGAACCGGACAGATGCCAA
>ENA-OQCE01000004-OQCE01000004.1-human-gut-metagenome-genome-assembly--contig:-NODE-4-length-96882-cov-13.256576_pt1 | contig 96882 bp, 102 predicted proteins | sample MGYA00242495_ERZ504572 | MGnify/ENA primary metagenome ERZ504572 (study PRJEB26092, sample SAMD00036228) | human gut metagenome | host: Homo sapiens | study: EMG produced TPA metagenomics assembly of... | reverse complement strand
AGATGAGGTCCGTAAAGCCGGCCTTGAGCTTGGAATTCCGGAAAGACTGGTATTCCGTCAGCCATTCCCGGGCCGGACTTGGAATCCGTATCATCGGTGAAGTCACCGAGGAAAAAGTACGCATCGTACAGGATGCAGACTACATCTATCGTGAAGAAGTCGACAATGCAGCCGCCGACTACAAAAAAGAACACGGAGAAGATCCATCCTGGATGCCGAACCAGTACTTTGCAGCCCTTACCAACATGCGAAGTGTAGGCGTAATGGGAGACTTCAGAACATACGATTATGCAGTGGCGCTCCGCGCCGTTAAGACCATTGACTTTATGACTGCGGAGTCTGCTGAGATTCCTTATGCAGTACTTAATAAGGTGATGAACCGCATTATTAATGAGGTTAAGGGTGTAAACCGCGTATTCTATGATCTTACAAGTAAGCCGCCTGGAACGATTGAGTTTGAATAAGAGCCACAAGTCTTGGAACCCGCTAAATTGATATGCTCCCCATATGGTAGACAATGGAAATATCCAAAAATCTATCATATGAGGAGCATATTTTTATGTCTAGGAAACAGTATAGTAAGGAGTTGAAACTTGAGCTCGTAAAGAAACACCTTGAGGCTGGAATCTCTTATTGGAAATTAGGTAAAGAGTATGGAATTGAGGCTAGTATCATCCGCAGGTGGGGTCATAAATACGAAACATTTGGAGAAGACGGTCTAGAAAAGCAAAATGCTGATTTATGTAATTACTCTGCAAAATTTAAGAAGATTGTTCTTGAATATCTTGGAGGCAATATAACGAGTCAGGATTTAGCTGCAAAATACAAATTCATGCACCAAGTACTGTTCGTACATGGATTAAGCAGTATAATAACCATGAAGATTTAACAAATTCCAGAAAAGAAGGTGTATATCTCATGGCTAAAAACGGTGCTAGAAAAAATACAACCCTTCAGTAAAAGAATTTCAGACGCTTGTGGCAACAGGGGAAGTGAAGCATGTTGCAGGCCTTGCAGCGTGGGCACGCTGGATGAGCAGAGAAGACGAAAAATAATGGAATATCATGGACTGGTGTCTTATAACACGGACAAATATCAGGAAGATCATGTATCTTGGTGGGACTGTGTCGACGTGATCTTTTCCAACGGATATTATCCAATTGATCAATGGGAGCAGGAACTGGATTGTATCGAAAAAACTGTCTTAAAATATAGGAAACCATTTTTCTTTGCCGAAGCGGGATGTATGTCACGAAAAGGCTCCGGGATGATTCCAAATAACTGGGAATTGCAGGGAGAACTTCGCCTGGAAGAACAGTGTGAATGGTATCGTGCAATGTTTGAGGCCTGTAAGAAACGACCATGGCTTCGTGGCTTTGCTTTATGGGAGTGGGCACCAAAGTTGCCTTCTGCTTCCGAGGCATGGAAGGACGACAGCTATGAAATATGTGAGAAACCGGTGCAGGAGATAATAAAGAGATTCTATGAGCATGAGGCAGGAACCTCATTAATGTAATATTTGTAAAGGAAAAAGAACAGTCTGTTTTGATGGGATTAATTTCTGTTATGACAGACTGTTTTTTCTATGCCATTATCAATAGTTGATTTGCGGAAAAACATCGAAATATATGTGTCGTGAGGAGAAGTTTATGCTGTATATAATACTATTAGCTGAGTTATATGGGCATATGTCAAAAACATTATTGACATATGCCTTTTATAGAACTATTATATAAGAAAAGCAAGAAAGGAGCAGTTTATGCCGAGACCAGTAAAATGCAGAAAAGTTTGCCATTTCCCCAATGTTTTAGAATTCTTTCCGGCAGATGATACTGAGAAAAAAACACCTATTGTTCTGACGGTAGATGAGTATGAAACCATCCGTCTTTTGGACAAGAAAGGTTATAGTCAGGAGCAGTGCGCAGCATCTATGCAAGTCGCAAGAACAACCGTTCAACGAATTTATGAGATTGCCAGGAAGAAAATAGCAGATGCACTCATTGATGGATATCCGCTTAAAATTGAAGGTGGAGATTTCAAAATCTGTGATGGTCAGAGCAGTAACTGTGGGCTTGGAGGATGTTACAAGCAGGAAATTTACCAAAAATATGCAGTGGAAAAAGGAGAGGGTATCATGAGAATAGCAGTAACATATGAAAACGGACAGATTTTTCAGCACTTCGGACACACAGAAACATTTAAGATTTACGATGTAGAGGAAGGAAAAGTAGTACATTCAGAAGTAGTAGATACCAATGGAAGCGGACATGGCGCATTGGCAGGAGTTCTTAAAGCATTGAATGCAGATGTTTTGATCTGTGGCGGAATCGGAGGCGGCGCACAGACAGCGTTAGCGGCAGCCGGCATTAAGCTTTTCGGAGGAGTTTCCGGAGATGCGGATGAAGCAGTAGAAGCTTTTATCAATGAAACACTCGATTATAATCCGGATGTTAAGTGTTCTCATCACGAGCACAGCCACGGGGAAGGACATACATGTGGCGAGCATGGATGTGGAAGCCATAGCTGTCATTAAGAAAAATAGCAAAAAATAATAATACAAAAGAATGTGTCAAGGTAATGGAGAAAGGCAACTGTTGACTTTTGCTTTTTAGCGTGTTAAAATCAAGAATGTAGAAAAACAAAGACGTTTTGCAGTCATTATTGCAAAGCGTCTTTTTATTTTATCAGCAGTGATAAAGAGTGTGCGGTAAACAGATAATACAGAAAAGGAAGAATGCTCTATGAAAGAATTGTTATTTTTGCTTGTATTGTTTGTTTCTAATGTTATTCAGGCTATCACAGGGTTTGCCGGCACGGTATTGGCGATGCCGCCATCCGTTTATTTGCTTGGACTGGATCATGCAAAGGTGGTTCTGAATGTTATGGCCTGGCTGTCCGGACTGATGATCGCAGTGACCGGATATCGACATATAAAATGGAAAGAATTGCTTAAGATGTCTGCGGTCATGTTGGTTGGAATGTTTGCAGGGATACAGATCTGCCGGATCGTGAAATCTGAAAATATTCTTCTGACAATATATGGAATCATAATCGTCGTAGTTGCATTAAAGAATCTGTGCATCCATACAGAGAAAAAACTTCCGGATCTCATTTTGTGGATAGTTCTGATCCTGGCAGGGATAATTCATGGTATGTTTGTATCAGGAGGGGCTTTACTTGTGATCTATGCAACACAGGTACTGAAAGAAAAAGAAGAATTTCGTGCGACAGTGGCCCCTGTATGGGTGGTGCTGAATTTTTTTCTGATGGTTACCCAGTTCAGGAGCGGCCTGGTTGGAACGGCAGATATTCGACTGATCTGTATCAGTATCTTGCCATTACTTATAGCTACATGGTTAGGTAAAAAGCTGGTATGTAAAGTATCTCAGAAGGTATTTCTGAATCTGACTTATATACTGCTTCTGATATCTGGAGTATCTTTGATCGTCTGATGCAGTTGATCACAGGAAACTGCGGTGGAGAAAGGTGTATAAATATGGCAGTAACATTGCGTGAGATCATAAAACAGGTACAGCATCTGGAGATGAAGCTGGTAGCAGGTGAGACAGGACTGGATCATGAAGTGTCATGGACTCATATGGTAGACAGCGACACGATTTCTGCATTTCTGCAGGGACAGGAGCTTACTTTTACAACTGGATTAGGATTGAATGAAAATCTGACTCTTCTTCGTCTGGTAAAGGAAGTATGGCGAAACAAAGCCAGTGGGATCGTGATCAATACAGGGCCTTATATCAGTGAGATCGGACAGGATGTTATTGATTTTGCAAATGAAAAGGGATTCCCGGTATTTGAAGTACCGTGAGGGTTCGAATGGCTGAAATCATGCGGATCATATGTTTTGCAATAACAAAAGAGCAGCAGAACGCAATTGAGGTTGCGACGGCACTGAACAATGCCTTTTTATGTCCGGCCCAGGAAGAACTGTATGTTTCGGCACTGATGAGAAAAGGGTATTTTACAGACAGTGCATATACGGTTGTGAATGTGTGTGTTCTGGAAGACAATGATCGTGTAACAGGAACAAGGCTAGAGCAGATTTTATCTAAACTGAGCAGTCATATCCGCTGTAATTATAATGGGATTTTGTGTTGTGCCCAGGATAAGCAGATTCTTCTGGTTTTGTGTGATTATTCTGATGAAGCATGCAGAAAAACTACAGAGAGGATTTTTCAGATACTATGCAGGATGGTATGTCAGAAGGAACAGATTTTTGTAAGTGTAAGTAAGCAGATTTCCGGGATCAGGCAGATTTATAAGAGCTATCAGTTTGCGGAAAAAATGTCTGATCTATTATGTGTCTGTCAGGTTCCGGGCGAGCAAAGCACAGATGGCGGAAAGATTATTTTTTACAAAGATCTTGGGATTTACAGGGTACTGCTCACACTTACAGATAAGGAAGCAATAAAAGAATATCTGGCAGATACAGTAGCTCCATTGTATGAATATGATGAGATGAACCACTCAGATCTGGTCAGAGTACTTCAGTGCTACCTGGCTAACGACTGCAGTGTCAAAAGTGCGTCACAGGAATTGATCGTACATCGAAATACAATTAATTATAAGCTTGGAAAGGCCGCTGAGATACTTGGAAAAAATCTTTCTGATTTTGATGTGCGTTTTCAGCTGAGGCTGGGTTTCCTGTTATATCAGATGAATGAAATGTAAAAGGAAAATGCGGCAGCAGAATAATAACGATTGTGCTGCAGCACAAAAATAATTGGATAGATGTCTATTGCAGACAGCCAGTGTCGAGAGTAATATATGACTCAGATAAGACAAAGGCGTCTGGTTCACAAATGAATGTGGGCCGGGCGCTTTTCTTATTCTACAACAAATAATAAGTTTGTTTACCGCAAAAATGAACAATATTTAAAACTGAATTACAGATAAAGAGGAGGAAGTTATTATGAGTTTAACAGGAAAAGAAGTAGCACAGATGCACAAAGATTATGTGATGCAGTCATGGGCAAGATCAGGAGCAGATATTTTACCGGTAGAAAGAGCTGAGGGAATTTATTTTTACGATTATGATGGAAAAAAATATGCAGATATGGCTTCACTTCTGGTGTGTTCCAACCTCGGACATGAGCTGCCGGAGATCGTTGAAGCGATCAAGGAACAGGCTGATAAGATGTGCTTCATGGCACCGGCATATGCATCCGAGCCTAAGAGCATGCTGGCAAAAATGCTTGTAGAAGCAGCAGGAGCAGATACATACAAGAGAGTTTTCTTCACAAATGGTGGAGCAGAATCCAATGAGAATGCTATAAAAATGGCACGTATGGTAACCGGAAGAACCAAGATCTTTTCCTGCTACAGAAGCTATCATGGAGCTACACTTGGAGCATCCAATGCTTCTGGTGACTGGAGAAGATATGCAGCAGAGATCGGTGGTGCAAATGGATTCGTACACTTTATGAACCTCAGATGTATCGTGACGGATATACAAAAGGAGTTGATGATGCAGAGGTAACGAAGAAATATCTGGATGCGCTGGATCTGCAGCTCAGATATGAAGGCCCCGGAAATGTGGCAGCGATCCTGATGGAGTCTATAGTAGGTGCAAACGGTGTCATTCTTCCTCCAGACGGATATATGGAAGGTGTTCGTGCACTTTGTGACAAATATGGAATCCTTCTGATCTGTGATGAGGTTATGGCAGGATTTTACCGTACAGGAAAAATGTTTGCATTTATGAATTTCGACATGAAACCGGATATCATTACATTTGCAAAAGGTGTTACCTGTGGTTATGTACAGCTGGGCGGATGTATTGTAAGTAAAAAGGTTGCGGAGTATTTTGAGGAAAATGTTCTTCAGTGCGGACTTACTTACAGTGGACATACACTTGCATGTGCGGCTGGTGTAGCAGCAATGAAATATTATAAAGAACACGACATCGAGGGCCATGTAGCTGAGATGCACGAGATCGTTGCTCCGTTTATGGATGAGATGGTAAAGAAGCATAAATGTATTGGTGAAGCAAGATGTATCGGTTTGTTCGGTGCACTTGAAGTAGTCAAGAATAAAGAAACCAGAGAACCGATGCAGGAATACGGCGTACCCGGACCGGTAATGCGTGGATATTTGCAGAATTAAAGAAACGTGGCTTTGCAACCTTCGGACGTGAGAACTTTATTGAAATCTGTCCGCCACTGATCATCACGAAAGAGGAGCTGGAAGAGTATCTCCCGATCCTTGATGAAGTGCTTACAATGGTCGATGAAAAATTTTGTGACTGATAAAGCAGGAGGTAGCCTATGAACTGGGATTATCTACAGCCGGTAAAAATTCATTTCGGCAAAGGCAGAGTAAAAGAAATCAAAGAAATAGCCAGAGAGCTTGGCTGCGAAAGAGGCCTTCTGGTGGCAGGACCGTTTTTCTTTAAAAGCGGTCTTGCCGAAAAGGTCATAAAAGAGTCAGAAGGAATGATCGTTGCTTCTTTTGGAGATGTTTCTCCAAACCCGGACGTTGCAGAGGTAGATGCCTGTGCGGAAGTGATCCGGCAGAAAAATATCGGATTTGTGGTAGTACTGGGTGGAGGCAGTCCCATGGATTGTGCCAAAGCAGCTGCCAGTGTAGCTCTGACTTCGGATTCCATCCGTAAGTATCATGGAACCGGAGTAGCAATGCCGGAGAAACATCTTCCACTGATCGCAGTTCCTACGACTGCAGGAACAGGAAGTGAAGTGACCTGTGTATCAGTCTTTCGGATCATGCAAATGGAAAAAAGGCGCCGATCGTATCAGAGGGATTTTATCCGGCAGCAGCTATTATTGATCCTGAACTTACTTATACAATGCCACCGCAGGTTACGGCAGGAACAGGAATTGATGTTCTTTCCCATGCGATCGAAGGCTATTGGAGCAAAGGTCATCAGCCGATCTGTGATGTACTTGCGATGCATGCAGCAGAACTGGTATTTAAATATGTTTACAGAGCATACAGGAAGCCCGATGATGAGGAAGCAAGGGAGAAAATGTGCGAAGCATCTTTGATCGCAGGATTGGCGTTTACTTTACCGAAAACCACTTCGTCCCATGCGTGTTCATTTCCATTGACCAATATTTATCACATCCCGCATGGCGAGGCGTGTGGCCTGACCCTGGATTATTTTATAAGAATCAATGCAAAAGGCGAAGGCGATGAACGTGTAGAGGAATTTGCCAGAAGGATTGGATTCAAAGATGCAGAAGAGATGGCGGATGCAGTTCTTGCATTAAAGAAAAAAATGGGATTGCGGTGTGATCTGAAGGATCTGGAGCTTGATGATGATCAGATTGCGGAGCTGGTTCGCATCAGCAGACACCCGAACCTTTATAACAATCCGGTAGAGATCACAGACGAGATGCTGGATGAGATGTATCGATATCTGGCCGGAAAGTGAAAGATTTTGATTGAATATTGAAAAAAATAATGATAATATAGAGAGAGACGATGGAGTCCGGATACTTTGGTATCTGGGCTCTTTTTGTATTTATGGATGGGAGATGAAGGATTATGAAACTGATCACAGCAATCGTAAGACCTGAGAAAGTGATGGACGTCATCAAAGCACTGGAGCAGGAAGGATATTTTGCTTTTTCAAAATGGGCAATTTCAGGAAGAGGTAAGGAAAAAGGAATTCAGGTAGGGGATGTCCTTTATCAGGAAATGGCAAAAAACATGCTGTATATTACTGTTGGGGACAAAGAAAAAGATGAGGTTGTAGATATTATCATTAACAGTGCAAAGAGTGGGCAGTATGGACATTATGGTGATGGAAAAATTTTTGTTTCCGATATCAGTGAGGCATATACGATCAGTGAAGAAACCAGAGAAGATGATGATGAATGATATGCTTGATGAAGCAGGAGGATATATATGGGTGAAAGAAATAAAAGAACAAAATTAAAAAAATCCATGGGACCTGGTTCAATCTGGGCAGTTGCAGTCGGTTCCATCATTGGATGGGGATGTTTTATACAGGGTGGTCTCTGGACAGAACGTGCAGGTGGACCGCTCCCGCTGTTTCTGGGATTTCTGGCAGGCGGTCTTTTAATGATCGTGGTAGGCTACAGCTATTCTTATATGATCGCAAAATTCCCGGTAGCGGGTGGTGAATTTGCCTATGCATATAAAGGCTTTGGAAGAACTGCTTCGTACATATGCGGATGGATGCTGTCGCTTGGATATCTGTCTATTGTAGCTTTGAATGCAACGGCACTTCCGGTATTGGCATCCTATATTTTTCCTGGAGTCTTTAACAGAGGTTACCTGTATACAATTGCAGGATATGATGTATATATGGGTGAAGTCGGATTATCCCTGTTCTTTATCATACTTTTCGGGATCATGAATTACAAAGGTGCGAAATCTGTAGGAAATCTTCAGCTTGCGATGGTCCTTATCATGTGTGCAGCGGTTGTTGTATCAGTCATTGGTGTGATCGCAACAGGACATTTTGATGCTTCAAATCTGCAGCCGGCATACGGAGCCGAAGGCAAGTCTCTTGGAAGCGGTTTTGTATCTACCCTGGCATTGGCTCCGTTCCTTTATGTAGGATTTGACTGTATTCCACAGGCGGCAGAAGAATATGATTTTCCACCACAGAAGTGCAAAATGCTGATCATTTCAGCATTGATCGTAGGTGCTTTGATCTATGGTGCAATGGCACTGGTGACAGATTGTGTTGTTCCCTGGCAGCAGGTTCTGACTATGACAGATGCGGATGGAACTCTTGTAAAATGGCATACAGGTGCAGTTCTTGATCTTGCAATGGGAAAAGTTGGTGTGTGCTTTGTGGCACTGGCAGTGTGCATGGGGATTTTTACCGGTATGAACGGATTCTTTATGACATCCAGCCGTCTTTTATTTGGTATGGCAAGAGCAAAAATGCTTCCGTCAGCTTTTGAAAAGATTCATTCGGAGCATAAAACTCCGTCCATATGTGTTGGGTTTACCATGATCATCTGCTGTATCTGCCCATTTTTCGGCAGAGAAGTGATCGGCTGGGTTGTAGATATGTGTTCTGTAGGTACTGCGTTCGGATATTTCTTTACCTGTGCAGGTGCTTATATTCTTCTGAAAAAATATGGCGATGATACAGATACAAATAAAATCCATCCGGCAGTAGCAATGGGCGGCTGCGTGATTTCTGTCGCAATATTGCTGCTCCTGATCGTGCCCGGTTCTCCAGCATTCATGGCTCCACAGTCCTTTGCAGCACTGATCGTGTGGGTGTTGATGGGAGTTACCTTCTATTTTGTTTCAAAGAAAAATTTTGCGAAAATTACTAAGAGAGAAATGGATTATCTGATTCTTGGAAATGTACAGGTGGTTCGAGGACTGAGAAAAGGAAAAGACCAGGGAAGAGTTGTGCAGGGTAATATTGTAGCTGATCAAAGTAATAAATCTTAAAAGGTAATAAAACGGCTGCAGGCTATAATACTTTCAGGGTAACAGAAAAACTTCCATTCAAAAAATGGGAGTTTTCTGTTACCGGAGTATCATATTTGCAAGGTGTGATTTATAAAGTATCTTGACAGAGGTACCGACCCTGTTATAATATTAAATCTGATAAAGGGGAGTAACCTACGTTTGGAAATCTGCGTTTGCAGTGTCGTCAGTACGGTGGAAACATCCGGCGCTGCAGGGAAATGGTGAGACTTTTATTGCATTTTTTGTTGTGCAATAAGGGTTTCTTTTTTTATATCCTTTTATCAAAAAATCCTTTATTGCATAAAAAAATTACAGTTGGTGAATATTTGCAAAAAAGGAGGCAAAGGTAATGAAAGAAATTTATCAGCAGACAGCAGAAGAAGTTCTCGAGCGTGTGGAAAGCAGGGAATCAGGGCTTACCGATGAACAGGTCAGACGGTCCAGAGAGAAGTGCGGATGGAATGAGCTTGCAGAAGGAAAGAAAAAAAGTATTTTGCAGATCTTTTTTGAACAGTATAAGGATTTTCTGGTGCTGATCCTGATCGCATCGGCATTGATATCCGGTATGCTTGGAGATGTGGAAAGTGCAGCAGTTATCGTGATCGTTATTACGATCAATGCGATTTTGGGAACCGTGCAGACCGTAAAGGCTGAGCAGTCTCTGCAGAGTTTAAAGAAGCTTGCCGGTCCGGAGGCAAAAGTATTGCGTGATGGTGTGGCGGTACAGCTTCCGGCAAGAGAACTGGTTGTAGGAGATGTGATCCTTCTTGAAGCAGGTGATATGATCCCTGCGGATGGAAGATTGATTGAAAATGCAAGTCTTAAGGTCGATGAAAGTGCTCTTACCGGAGAAAGTCTTGCGGTTGAAAAGAGTATGGACATTATTTTGGAGGAAGCACCGCTTGGTGATCGGACAAATATGATGTTTTCCGGAAGCTTTGTCACATATGGGCGTGGCAGAGCGGTTGTAACGAATGTAGGAATGCAGACAGAGGTTGGAAAGATTGCGGGACTTCTGAAATCGACTTCGGAAAAACAGACGCCACTTCAGGCGAATCTGGATGATTTTGGAAAGAAGCTTTCCATTCTGATTCTGATATTTTGCGGAATTCTGTTTGCGATCAGTGTATTCCGCGGTGAGAAGATCAGCAGTGCATTTATGTTTGCAGTAGCACTTGCAGTCGCAGCGATTCCGGAAGCTTTAAGCTCCATCGTGACGATCGTCCTTTCTTTCGGAACACAGAAGATGGCAAAGGAGCACGCGATCATTCGTAAGCTCCAGGCTGTGGAAGGTCTTGGAAGCGTTTCTGTTATCTGTTCGGATAAGACCGGAACACTCACACAGAACAAAATGACAGTAGAAGATTATTATATTGATGGAAAAAGAATCACAGCAGATGCAATTGATGTAGCAGATCCGGCGCAGAGATGTCTTTTGGACTACAGCATTTTATGTAATGATTCAACAAATGAAAATGGAGTGGAGATCGGAGATCCGACGGAAACGGCATTGATCAATCTGGGCAGCCGGTACGGAATCGAGGCTGCAGGTGTAAGAAAGCTTTATCAAAGAGAAGGAGAGCTTCCTTTTGACAGTGACCGTAAGATGATGTCAACACTTCACAGAATTGATGGTGAGAACCGGATGATCGTAAAAGGTGCGGTTGACCGGCTTCTGGAGCTGACAGACAGAATCTGGACAAAGGACGGAGTTCGGGAAATCACAGAAGCAGATAAAGAAAAGATCCAGCGCCAGAATCAGGAATTTTCAATGGAAGGGTTAAGGGTACTGGCATTTACCTATCGTGAAATTCCGGAGAAGCATGTATTGACGACAGAAGATGAGAACCATCTGGTATTTCTTGGCCTGATCGCTATGATGGATCCGCCGAGGGAAGAATCAAAGGCTGCAGTTGCAGAATGCATAAAAGCGGGGATCCGGCCGGTCATGATCACGGGAGATCATAAGATCACAGCAGCGGCAATCGCAAAAAGGATCGGAATCTTACATGATCTGTCAGAGGCCTGCGAAGGTGCTGATATTGAAAATATGAGTGATGAGCAGCTGAAGGAGTTTGTCCCGAATATTTCTGTGTATGCAAGAGTGTCACCGGAGCACAAGATCCGTATTGTTCGTGCATGGCAGGAGAAGGGGATGATCGTGGCAATGACCGGAGACGGTGTGAATGATGCTCCGGCATTGAAGCAGGCAGATATTGGTGTTGCAATGGGAGTGACCGGAACAGAGGTCGCAAAGGATGCTGCAGCAATGGTGCTTACAGATGATAATTTTGCAACAATTGTAAAAGCAGTGGAAAATGGACGAAATTTATATCAGAATATCAAGTATGCGATCCAGTTTCTTCTGTCAGGAAACTTTGGCGCGATCCTAGCAGTTCTTTGTGCATCCCTTGCAGGACTTCCGGTTCCCTTTGCACCGGTACATCTGCTGTTTATCAATCTTTTGACAGACAGCCTTCCGGCGATCGCATTAGGCGTGGAGCCGCACAGCAGTGAGGTGATGAATGAGAAACCAAGATCAGCAGACGAGTCAATACTGACAAAGGATTTTCTTGGTAAAATCGGTCTGGAAGGACTGGTGATCGGTATGATGACGATGATCGGATTTTTGACAGGATATCATCAGAATGGTGCACTGCTTGGCAGTACTTATGCCTTCGGAACACTTTGTCTGGCACGTCTGTTCCATGGATTCAACTGCAAATCGGATCATCCGGTTATCTTTACAAAACGTTTCTTTAATAATAAATGGCTTCAGGGAGCATTTGTACTTGGGGCAGTACTCATTACCGTTGTACTGACGGTTCCGGGATTTCATCTCCTGTTTAAAGTAGAGACGTTGGATCTGATGCAGCTTGGCTGTGTATATCTGTATGCGTTTGCAAGTCTTCCGATCATTCAGCTGCTTAAATGGATACGCATGAAATTAAGAAAAAGAGGAGAATGATAGTGGATATAAGTAAAATATCTGTAAAAAAAATCCGGGAGCTTATTGTGTTTACAGCATTTTTTGTGGTCGCTCTGTGGAAGTTTGATGTGGTGCTCGATGTGCTGAAAGCAATATGGGGGATCGCATTTCCTTTTGTACTTGGCGGAGCGATCGCATTTGTGACCAACGTGCCAATGAGCTTTTTGGAAAAGAAAATTTTTGGAAGGGTAAAAAAAGAAAATAAGATAGGTGTAAAACTGGCAAGACCGATAAGTCTGTTCCTTACGATCGTATTTGCGGTTGGCGTGATCGTACTGGTGATGTTTGGTGTGATCCCGCAGCTTACGCGGACAATGGGAACTTTGATGATGAGTATCGCTGATTTTATTCCGCAGATGCAAAGCTGGATTCGGGAATTTTCCCATAATAACCAGGAAATCATGAAGCTGGTAAATCAGGTGCAGTTTAATCCGGATCAGGCGATCAAGTGGGGAATAAGTCTTCTTGGAAATGGTGCAGGAAATATGATGAATACCACAATGTCAGCAGTGGGTTCCATAGTCAGTGGATTGGCAACCTTTTTTATTGCATTTTCATTTGCCTGCTATGTTCTTTTTCAGAAGGAGAAGCTGCACGTGCAGATCCGAAAAGTATTTTTCGCTTTTCTTCCAAAACAAAAGGCAGATGCTTTTCTTAAAGTCTGTTCTCTGACTTATCGGACATTTGCAAATTTTCTTGCAGGTCAGTGTCTGGAAGCTGTGATCCTCGGATGCATGTTTGTGGTGATACTGAGTATTTTGAGGATGCCATATGCACTTTTGATAGGAGTTTTGATTGCGTTTACTGCATTGATTCCGATTTTCGGGGCCTTTATCGGATGTGCAGTGGGAAGCTTTTTGATCTTTATGGTAAATCCGAAACAGGCAATTTTATTTATTATAGTATTTCTGGTGCTGCAGCAGATCGAGGGAAATCTGATCTATCCTCATGTTGTGGGTGAATCCGTAGGGCTTCCGTCGATCTGGGTTCTTGCAGCAGTTACGATCGGCGGAAACCTTATGGGAATTGTAGGTATGCTTGTTTTCATTCCACTGCTTTCCGTGTTCTATACTATTTTTCGGGAATTCGTATATCTGCGCCTGAAAAAAAAGTATATTAAACAGGTGACAAAGACAGAAATAGAGGAATATACGGCGGAGGAAATTGCTGCTATAGAAGAAACGTCAGGAAAAGAACAGAGACCTTCAAAAATTCAAAAAAAATGTTGACAAGAGATGGCAATGCAAAAGAAAAGTAAATTGTTCGAAAAATAGAGTTAAAAACAAAAAATCATATTTTTTGAATAGAATATCAAATGTTCATATCCATTCCAAAATGCTAAACTATCACACGGTAAAGAAATGTGTACAAAGAAAGGGCATAAAAGAGGAGATAGAGGAATGGATAATAACAATAAAAGCAGTGTGGTTTACCAGGGTAAGATTCCTGGAAGAGTAAAGTACTCGTTTGCTTTTGGAGCATTGGGTAAGGATTTGATCTATGGAATGATAGCAACTTTTTCCATGATCTATTTTACAGATATCATTAAAGTAGCGCCGGCGTTTATCGGAACCATGTTTTTCGTGGCAAAGATCTGGGATGCGTTTAATGATCTTTTCATGGGAATGGTTGTTGATAATACAAGAAGCCGTTTTGGCAAATTTGTACCGTGGCTGGTGATCGGAACGTTGATCAACGCATTTGTATTTGTAATTGTATTTACAGATTTTCATTTATCAGGCGTAAGCCTTTGTGTTTTTGCATCTGTTATTTATGTATTATGGGGAATGACCTATACAATTATGGACATTCCATACTGGTCAGTAATCCCGAATCTTACATCTGATCCACAGGAGCGTGAAAAAGTATCCGTACTGCCAAGAATTTTTGCAAGTATCGGACAGTCACTGATCATTGCCGGATTTGGAGTACAGATCATCAAAGGTCTTGGCGGTGATTATACAGGATATCATAGATTTGCTTTGATCATTGCAGCAACATTTATTTTTACAATGGCTGTATGTGTACTGAATCTGCCAAAGATCCAGCATGATGTTGAGAAAAAAGAAAAAATGAAATTTAAAGACATCTTCACAGTCATCAGAAAGAATGACCAGTTAAGATGGGCAGTATTGCTGATTCTTTTATATAATGTGGCAATTCAGGCAATCATGGGAGTTGCGACCTATTACTTCAGTTATGTATGCAACAATGCCGGAATGTTATCTGCATTTATGGTCAGTGCATCTGTTGCAGAGGTTGTAGGACTTCTGATCTTCCCGAAGGTAACAAAGATCTTGTCCAGAAAGCAGGCGTTTTTGTTTGCGTGTGTGTTGCCACCGATCGGATTGATTCTTCTTCTGGTGGTAGGAATTGTGTGTCCGAATAATATTGTTTTGACAGCGATTGCTGGTATTATTGTTAAGACAGGAACCGGTCTGGAGCTTGGATGTGCAACGGTATTCCTTGCGGATGTTGTGGATTATGGAGAATATGTTCTCGGAAACAGAAACGAGGGTGTTGTATTCTCTCTGCAGACCCTGATCGTAAAACTGACAGCAGCATTTACAGCACTGGCTATTGGATTTGTACTGGAGCTTACAGGATATGTTCCGAACACAGTGCAGTCACTTGCAACACAGAATTCTATTCGTGTTCTGATGTGTGTAGTGCCGACCATCGGAGTTATTCTTGCATATGTTGTATTTAAGAGCAAATATAAATTAGATGATGAATTTATGAAAAAAGTCGTTGCGAAACTGAACGGCTCAGAAGAGAAATAAGAGCAGTCCCCTGTTTTGATTGTGAAGACAATAAACAGGGGATTTTTTGTATTTTATGTATATTGATAATATGCTATCATAAAATACAGTAAAACATCAGGGAGTATGGAGTGTGAGAATATTTAGTATTATTTTGGCAGATGACGAACCGAATATCCTATATGGAATGCAGAAGGGAATAGACTGGGAGAGCCTTGGATTCTCTGTAGTTGGAACAGCACAGAATGGAAAAGAAGTGCTTGATATGATGGATGAATTTCATCCGGATTTAGTGATCAGTGACATAAAAATGCCTTTCATGGATGGTCTGGAGCTGGCAAAGAATATCCATGAAAATTATATGAATACAAAGGTGATCCTGTTTTCCGGATGGGATGATTTTACATACGCACGTCTGGCTATCAGTTATGGAGTTTCGGAATATGTGATGAAACCCATTGATTACGAGGAGATGCAACGTCTGCTCATAAAAATGTATCAGGAACTGGAGAAAGAATATAATGAAAAAATAAACCGTGTCCGGCTGGAGAATGCATATACACAGAGCTTGCCGTTATTGCGTCAGCAGTTTTTTTTCCAGGCTTATGACAGAGGTTATGGAGGAGAAGGAATGCAGGCGGCAGATAAAAAATCTGAAGCTGGATCTTTCGGATCAGGTGTATTCAGTTATAGCAGTAAAAGTGGGAAAAGAAGGGAAGAAGGACATTCTCAGCGAACTGTCAATGAAGGAAACGTTGAAGGAAGCACTGGAAAAAATTGCACACGTTCATGAATTTGGTATGGGCGATAAAGAAGTATTTCTCCTTGGTGGCAGCAAGAGACATGAGATTGGGAAGATTACACGAAGTATCCAGGAAACAGCAGTTATGATCCAGCGTATTTTCGGAGCGAGGATTTCCTGCGGGATCAGCAACAGCGGAGAGAATCTGAAAGATATGCCGGCGTTGTATGCTCAGGCAGCAGAAGCATTGGATTATAATCTTGTTTTGCCGGAGGAGAGCTATACTTACTATAACGATATCATGCCGCAGCAGGAGGAAGAGGACTGGAACTCTCAGGTGGAAATGATCGGAAAATCCATCACATATTGTACGGAAGAAGAATTAAAAAAACAGGTCGGTGATCTGATCGCATGGCTGCATAAGGGTCACTATAATTTGAATGAATATCAGATCGTTATTCTGGAAATCTCTTTTTCTGTTGCCAGATTTTATAAGAAATACCAGATTACATCAGACGCAGAATTTGCGGGATCCAAAAAGATGGCGGTGAAGATCCTTTCGTTGAGCACGGGGGAAGAATTAGATCATTGGCTTTTGAATTACTGCCTTCTGATACGATCACTGATCCAGAAAAAACAGATTGACAACAATGTGGTTCTGGCAGAAAATGCAATGAAGATCGTGGAAAAAAATTCCGGAATCCGGAGCTGAGTGTGGAGTCGATATGTGGAGAGTTACATGTTAGTACCTCCTATTTTTCGAAAATATTCAAGCAGGAAACAGGAGGTACATTCATTAATTATCTGATCAGTCGACGTATGGAAGAAGCAAAAAAACTGCTTTTGCAGACTGATTATAAGAGTCAGACCATCGGAGCGATGGTAGGGTATCCGGAGCCAAATTATTTCAGCTACGTATTTAAAAAAAACTGTGGAATCTCACCTGTAAAATACAGAAAATCTGCACAGTCAGATACATAGATCGGCAATAATATACAAGGAGCTGAAAATGAAAAATAAAAAGATAAGTATCCGTATCATTTTTCCGGTGGTTATGTCTGCTTCCATTGCAGCCTGCATCATCAGCTGTATTCTTCTGTTTTCCTACTATTTTTCAACATATTTTCAGAAGGATGCCATAGAAAAAATAGGAAAGCAAAGGGATTTTCTGGCGCAGAGTCTGGAGACACAGATTGAAAATATCAATGTACTGATCAACAGGATCTACTATCAGAATATAAAGAAATATGATGTGGACAGTGCCAGGTTTGCGGAGGAAATGGAACAGCAGATATTTCTTGAAGAAAAGTGTTTGTATGGACTTGCCTTATACGATATAGACGGAGAAAGTATATGGCATTCAGGGACATTTGCAGAACAAGAGGATGCGAAAGAGATGGCCTGGTTTTTACAGGCAAAGGAGAATATTGAGACGATCAGTTACGGACGGCGGAGACTGGTACGTCCTCAGGAGGATAGTTATGTATTTGAGATCAGCCGTTATGTAGAATATATCAAAGATGGGAATATGAGATCAGGAATTCTTCTGATGGAGTATTATACAGATTCTGTGGATGAGATACTGTCGCATTACAGAAATCAGAAATCAGCTTATTGCTATTTGCTGGATGATCAGAAGAATATGCTCTATCATCCTTTTGATAAAGAGATCGCATCCGGATTATATAAAGAAAAGACCATAGAGGCTGCATTGTCCTGCAAAAATTATAGGATAGAAAAGGCGGATGGTCAGCAGTGGCTGATAGAGGGTCAGCAGATCGGTTACACAGGATGGAATATGGTGGTTGTAAATTCCATGGACAGTCTGGTATTGGAAAGCCATAATCTTCATTATCTTGTATGGTTTATACTCCTTCTGATCGGAGTGATCCTGATCTTTCTTGATACTCTTGTGTTTCACAATTTTACAAATCCGATTTACAGGCTGCTTCGGACAATGGAAAAATTCGGAAAAGGCGATTATAATGCCAGAGCACAGGAGGAAGGAATCGGCGAACTGAAAAATGTAAGTATACATTTTAATATTATGGCAGATAAGCTTCAGGAGCAAATGGAAGAGATACGCAGAAATGAGAGAGAAAAGCAGAAGATGGAGAAGAAGCTTCTGCAGTCACAGATCAATCCTCATTTTTTGTATAATACGCTGGATTCCATTATCTGGATGATCCGAAGTGAAGAATATGATGGTGCCGGGGAGATGGTCTCTCTTCTGGCTAAATTTTTCCGGATCTCCTTAAGTCAGGGAAAAGATATGATCACTCTGGAAAAAGAACTGGAACATGCTTCCAGCTATCTGGCCATCCAGAATATTCGTTTCAAGGATAAATTTGAATTTCATGTGGACGCAGATCCGGAACTGCTGAAATATTTTTGCCCCAAGCTATCTATTCAGCCATTGCTGGAAAATGCTATTTATCATGGAATGGATGGAATGTATGAGGATGGAGAAATCGAGATCCGGATCTATGAAAAGAATGGAGATATCAAAATCGATGTGTCAGATAATGGACCGGTATGACACAGGAAAAAATAGATTATATCATGCACAATAAAGTAGTATCCAGCAAACGTGGTTCCGGAATCGGAGTGTGCAATGTAAATGAGAGGATACAGCTGATCTATGGAAAAAATTATGGAATTACGATCAGTAGTGAACTGGATGAGGGAACCGTTGCCACGATCACGATCCCGAAAATGGAGGAAATGGATGAGCAGTAAGAAAAAACATATCATTCTGATTCTGGTTCTGATCGCACTTATATCCTTTCGGTATATGACAGTGCGAAATCATAGGGCAGAAAAAAGCAGAATTACCATCGTCCTGCCACAAAACACACAGGAAGATTTAAGCAGTGTCCAGGAGGGAATCCGGGATTATGCTTATGACCATCAGATAAAGCTGGATGTCTGGTACAAAAAGCAGATGTCCGAAAAAAGTTTTGCAGAGCTGGTGAAAGAGGAAAAGCAGAATCGAAGCATGGGAATTCTTCTGGTATATCCGGAATTTTATCTGAAAAAAAATCAGAATGGTTACAAATATAAGGAAGTACTGGCACTTACAGATACCATGAAGGAGTCATTTTTGCATTATGCGGCATTTGTGCGGAGGGAACAGGAAGAAGAAACATACAGGATGCCAATCAGTGAAACTGTTCTGGAACAGATCAAAAGTGGCCGTAAGAAAGTGGTTTATATGGAAAATACATACAGACTTGGCTATGAATGTATGCAGATGATAGAAGCTTACGGAAAGAAAAAAAAAGATGGAGAGTATCTTTCTGCAGCCGTTAAAGCTTGATCGGGAAATTCTGGAAGCGGGCAGTCTGGATGCATTACTTGCAAGGTAGAGGGAGAAGATGAAGTGGAAAACTGAAAAATATAATTTTATACTGGCAGGTCTTTTTGTGCTGATGGCAGGTCTGATCGTGGCATGGAAGCTACCAAAGAGAGAAGACTGTTATATCCACATGGGAATTGCGGTATATGATCTGAATGATACCTTTATGGAGAAATATATACGGACTTTGCAGGATATGATTGAAAAAACAGAAATTGCAGGAAGGAAAATATCCTACGAAATCTATAATGCAGATGGAAAAAATAAGAAACAGGAAAAACAGCTGCAGTATATGTATGCGCAGGAGTATGATATCATGTTGGTTAACCTGGTAGAGCCTGCATCTGCAGCCAGTGTGTTGAATGAAGCGGAGGAGAAGGAGATCCCCGTCATTTTGTATAACCGTGAAGTTGCCGAGAAGGATCTTCAGATCGTGAAGGATGTCTGGTATGTAGGAACAGACGGAAAAGCTGCCGGAGAGATACAGGGAAAGCTGCTGAAGGAGCTTTGGGATAAGCAGAAGCAGAGCGTGGATCGGAATCAAAACGGAAAGCTGGACTACATATTGATTGAGGGGGAAGAGTCTCATTATGATACGATTCGGAGAACTAACGGATTTTTGGAGTCAGGAAGAGAATTGCCGTTAAAGCAGCTGGGAAACCTGACTGCGGATTGGAAACGGGAGATTGCCCTGGAAAAATTTGCGAAGCTGGATGAAGAGACGATCCGGAATACGGAGGCAGTCGTATGCAACAATGATGACATGGCACTTGGTCTATGATTATTACAAAAAACATCAGATGAAACTTCCGGTTATTATTGGAATTAATAACAGTCAGGAAATGAATCAGAAGATCCGACTCGGGGAAATCTATGGAACTGTGGATAACAATATGGAGGATCAGGTTGCAAGAATTTATGAGATAATGAAATCTGTTTTAAATGGAGTTATAGATAAATATGATAAAATCTGGTACAGTATGCCTTATGAAATTGTTAATAGTGACATATCAGAAGAAAAATGATACGATGAATGCAGAATAAGTATTCCCCGCTTTAGGTGCATGGAGCACTAAGCGGCGGGCCAAGAAGGGGGTATAATATGTGGTTTGTGTTTGCCTTGCTGTCTGCCGTATTTGCGGCGCTGACATCCATACTGGCAAAGGTAGGTATTACCGGTGTTAATTCGAATCTTGCAACAGCGATTCGAACGATGGTGGTGCTTGTCATGGCGTGGGGAATGGTTTTCCTCACAAATACCCAGGGCGGGATCGCAGCGATCAGCAAAAAAAGCTGGCTGTTTCTGATCCTTTCAGGTCTGGCAACGGGTGCTTCGTGGTTATGCTATTATCGTGCTCTGCAGATAGGCGATGCATCCAAGGTTGTGCCGATAGACAAGCTGAGTGTCGTGATCACACTGGTACTGGCATTTGTTTTTTTGCATGAGAAATTCACAGCAAAATCGATGATGGGATGTATTTTGATCGGTGTGGGAACATTATTGATGGTTTTGTGAAAAGGCATAAGAAAACTATATACAAAAGGAGAGTGTTATGAAAACACGAAAGAAAATTTCAGCAAGGCTGCTGGCGATCATGCTTATTGCTGCATTGCTGCTTCCTCTTGCATGGAATGTCCCGGTGGAAGCAGCCGAGGCAAAACAGATCGATGTTTTGTTCAGCCATGATACACATTCGCATTTGAACAGCTTTTCAACCATCGTAGATGGAGAGCAAAAAGAGGTTGGCGGATTTGCAAGGATCAAAACCCTGATTGATGAAAAGAAGCAGGAAGATCCGGACACCCTGGTGCTGGATGGCGGCGATTTTTCCATGGGAACCCTGATTCAGACCGTATACGAAACGGAGGCGGCAGAGCTTCGGATGCTGGGATATCTGGGGTATGATGTGACGACTCTGGGGAATCATGAATATGATTATCGTTCAAAGGGACTGGCAAATATGCTGGAGGCTGCGAAGCTTCCGGTGAGACAGTGCCGGCACTGGTAGTGTGCAACGTGGACTGGGACAGCATGGAGCAGGATGGATTAAGCGATGGTCAGAAGCAGATCCGGTCGGCATTTGAAGCCTACGGTGTGAAGGATTATGTAGTAGTTCAAAAAGGAGATGTAAAGGCTGCAGTAGTCGGTGTGTTCGGTAAGGATGCCCTGGAATGTGCACCGACCTGTGAATTAAAGTTCAAGGATCCGGTTGAGGCCGTAAAACAGACGGTAGAAGAGATCCGAAAAAATGAAAAAGTGGATATGATCGCTTGTGTGTCCCATGGAGGAACCTGGGAGGATGAGAACAAATCGGAGGATGAGATCCTTGCAAAAGAGGTGCCGGATATCGACTTGATCATCAGCGGACATACGCACACAGAGCTGAAAGAGGCAATTCAGCATGGGAACACATATATCGTATCCTGCGGCGAATACGGAAGAAATCTGGGATCACTTTCCATGACACAGAAACAGGACGGACGGTGGGAGCTGACATCCTATGAGCTGATCCCTGTTTCTGAGGATGTAAAACCGGACCAGGCGACACAGGAACAGATCGATGCCCTGATGGATACGGTGGATAAGAATTATCTTGCCGATTTTGGCTATACAAGAGAAGAGGTTCTTGCTGAAAATGATGTTGAATTCAACAGTCTGGAAGAAATGGGCACGATGCATGAAGAGTTGAATCTTGGTGATATCATGTCCGATGCATACATATATGCAGTGGAAAATTCCGAGTATTATGATGGTGATCCGGTTGATGTAGCCGTTGTTCCAAGCGGAACCGTGCGGGACACATACACAAAGGGCGATATCACAGTAGGGGATGTTTTTAATTCCTTTTCACTGGGGATCGGAAAGGACGGTGTTGCCGGATATCCGCTGATCAGTGCATACCTGACCGGAAAAGAGCTAAAGCTGGTAGCGGAGGTGGACGCTTCTGTATCGGATTTTATGACAACGGCAAGGTTATATTGCAGTGGATTGAATTTTGCATACAATCCACATCGGATGATCCTGAATAAGGTGACAGATTGTTATCTCACCAGGCAGACGGAGAGCGGATCGAGATCCAGGATGACAAGCTGTATCATGTTGTGACAGATCTGTATACCGGCCAGATGCTTGGTTCAGTGATGAAAATGTCCTATGGACTGCTGTCTCTTGAACCGAAGGACAGGGATGGAAATCCTATTGAAAATCTGGAAGATCAGGCGATCATGGAGGACGACAGGGAATTAAAGGCCTGGGATGCGATCGCAAGATATATGCAGTCCTTTGCGGATACAGACGGCGACGGAATTGCCAATGTGCCGGAATATTATGAGACGACACATGGACGTAAGGTTGTGGAGGACAGCAGAAATATCATTGATCTGGTGAAGCAGCCGAATAAGTTTTCGGCAATGATCGCAGGTATTTGTCTGATCTTTATAGTGATCATTGTGCTTGTGGTATTTCTGATCCGAAGGATGATCCACAGGATCAAAGTCAGAAAAGGAAAGAGAAATTCAAAATAAATATACGGCTGAGAAGAAAGCTGTCGCTTTAGCGATTAATAGATTGCAAAGCGACAGCTTTTATTTGAGATGAATTGCAATTTCTTTTGTAAAATTGTAGAATGAAAGAGCTTATGAAAAAGAGTCATGAAAGAGAGAATCGGGAAATGAATGATAAAATCGCAGTCTGTCTTGGAAAGGGCGGACAGAGAGATATGGTGGAAGCCTTTTGCAGGAGGACCGGAGCGCAGCTTCAGGATAAGCCGGGAGATTTTCTGACGGTGCGGTTTGATTCCAGGGGCGTTTCGCTGTCCGGTTTCGGGCTGACCTATCAGGGGGATTTTGTGGAGACGATGCTTCACAGAGTTACCAGAGGCAGACTTCAGCATGAGATGCTGGTGAAGGCGGTGAAGTCAGATAAGGAGGGGAAGGAAGGCCATCGATGCTACGGCAGGAATGGGTGAGGATGCCTTTCTTCTGGCTGCCCAGGGCTATGAGGTGACGCTGTACGAGCAGAATCCGGTGATCGCGGCCCTTCTTAAAGATGCCATTCGCCGTGCCAAGAAAAATATGGATCTGAAAGATATTGCCGGTCGTATGAAGGTGATCGAGGGAAACAGTGTAGAAGGTATGTCAAAGCTTCTTGATCCTGTAGACGTGATCTATCTGGATCCCATGTTTCCGGCAAGACAGAAATCCAGCCTGATCAACAAGAAACTTCAATTGATCCAGAAGCTGGAACCACCGTGTTCCGGGGAAAAGGATCTTTTTGATGCAGCTATCAGAGCAAATCCGGATAAGATCATCGTCAAGCGTCCGCTGAAAAGTGAATGTCTTGCCGGCCGGGAGCCGTCTTATACATTGAAGGGGAAGGCAATACGATATGACTGCTATGTATTATAAAGTCAGACACTATCAATACAAAAATCGAATCGGAAATCTTAAGTCTGAAGCTGTAGGCGTGGTAAGCGGGGAAAAACATTTCCCCATATTTCCTGGAAATATGATTTTCAAACCACTGACGAAATCCAAACCATTTTCCACGCCACTGTATGCTTATGCAGAGGTGTTCTGGTCAACGATCATTAATGAATATTTTATGCCTGCGCCCAGGTATGAGCTGGCCATCTGTAAAGGGTATGAGGCAGTAAATGAAAAATACCTTGACTACGGAACGGCAGTACCCATGGCCTATAAAGAAGGGGAATCCCTTTTGAATCTTCTGGAGTTTTTCAGGAAATATCCGGATGAAAAGGTAGATATAGATAATTATGTAAACTATTGCCAGATGTTTTATGATTATAGAGATATTTTTGAAGCTGATTTTTTGCAGGAGCATCAGGAAATGGCGGAACAGCTTGCCATGCAGGTACTGATCTCTGTCCTGAAGGGAGACCAGAATTATCATTATGAAAATGTAGCATTTCTCTGTGATAAAGATAGCGGGATCATAAGTCTTGCACCTATGATCGATCATGAATTTTCTACGTATTTTATGTTTCCGGACGATATTTCCCGTCATGTATACTGGCTGATGGAATTAAGCAAATCCATCCGCGGATGGGAAGTCCGGCCTGGGGAATATGATAATTTCAAAGATCCGGAAGAACGGAAACTAATGGAAAAAAGTGCCACCTGTATTCATAAAAATCTCCTCTATATAAAAGAACATTATCCGCAGACAACGGAAGAATTTCTGGATAAAGCAGAAAAACTGAAAACAGCATTGACGGAAGCTTCAGAGGATTTTCTGATTCGGGGAAATACGGAATATCCGGACTGTGCGGATTCCAGTGCCTGGCTGATCGGAAAAGCCCGATACAAGGATAAAGATGAAGAGAAAGCCAGCGCTTATGAGGCGGAATTATACGGAAAGGGGAAAAAGCTTGATTTCCGGGACGTAAGTATCAGTGCAATAAATGAAATAAAAGCTGTGATCAGTCAGATGGAAGAAGTTTTGAGAAAGAGAGAATAAACAAATGGAACAAACAAAAACAATATTAAAAAAAACCTGGGTGGTGGCAGCGCTTGCCTGCGTCTGCTGTCTTCTCTGGGGGAGTGCGATCCCGCTGATCAAGACAGGATACCGTCTGATGCAGATGGATTCTGCAGATACGGCAAGTCAGATCGTTTTTGCAGGAGTGCGTTTTGCACTGGCAGGAATCCTTGTACTGATCTTTGCATCTTTGCGTGAGCGCAAGGTTCTGCTTCCGGATCGAACTGTTCTGAAATATGCGGTGCCGGTATGTATGGCTCAGACGGTATGTCAGTATTTCTTCTTTTATATAGGTGTGGCACATACCTCCGGTGTAAAAGGCGCTATTATCACAGGTCTTGGGAATTTTATTGCGATCCTGCTGTCCTGCCTTGTTTTTCACAAGGAAAAAATGACCGGGCGAAAGATGCTCGGCTGCATCCTCGGTTTTGCCGGCGTGGTCGTGATCAATCTCATGGGAAATTCTCTGGATGCAGGTTTTAGGCTTACAGGAGAAGGATTTATTCTGATCGCGCAGTTTTCTTACGGAATGTCCACGGTGCTGATCAATATTTTTTCCAGAAAGGTATCTCCGGTGGTACTCAGCGGAACGCAGTTTACCATGGGCGGGATCATTCTGTTCCTGATCGGAAAAGGGATGGGAGGACATTTCGGAGTGGTAAATGCCGCCGGTATTGGGATTATCTTTTATCTGGCAATGGTGTCTGCGGTGGCCTATACACTGTGGTCAGTGTTGCTTGCCTGGAATGATGTATCCAGGGTAGCGATCTTTGGCTTTGTAAATCCTTTGTTCAGTGTGATACTGTCTGCACTGGTTCTGGGAGAGGTACGTCAGGCATTTAATATGGGAAGTCTCATCGCACTGTTTCTTGTCTGTGTGGGAATTTATGTGGTAAATCAAAAAAAATCTTCATAAGTGGTATTGCAGTTATTGTCCCCAGGCAATATTTTTTGAAGCGTGTTGCTGAGAACGGAGTGAACAGTAACGGTCGCAGAATGAACAGTAACGATGCCGGAGTTTTGAAAATTGATTTCAATACGGCATTGTGTTAAAATAGCTCCATAAAAAGTGTGAACATAAAAATCCATGCCGGAATAACTGCAGGATCCGGAAGCAGATCCGGCACCGGACAGTAAGGAGGAAAAATATGGAATTTCAGAAACTGATCGAAGAGAGAAGGACCATCCGTAAATACAGCCCGGAGAGCAGGATCACAAAAGAAGATCTTCTTGCAGTGATCCGGGCCGCTCAGGAAGCACCCAGCTGGAAAAACTCCCAGACCGGAAGATATTATTGTGTAATGTCCGAAGAGATGGTGGAGAAGGTCAGCAGAGAATGTCTGCCGGAAATGAACCAGGCAAAAGCAGAGAATGCCTCCCTGATCGTTACAACCTTTGTACATAACCATGCCGGATTTCAGAAAGACGGAACACCAGATAATGAACTCGGAAACGGCTGGGGCTGCTATGATCTGGGACTTCAGAACGAGAATCTGATCCTGAAGGCAAAGGAGCTTGGATATGGAACCTGATCATGGGACTTCGTGACGGAGACAAACTCCGTGAGCTCCTTTCCATTCCGGAAACAGAAACGGTAGTGGCAGTGATCGCCATCGGAAAAGCAGCCGAAGAGCCTGCAAGACCGAAACGTAAAGATGTGGAAGATATTGTGAGATTCTATTAAATAATAGAAGAAATGCCCGGTACATATCAAAGTGTTCGGGCATTTTTTAATGGAAATTAAAGAGCAAAATGGTCTAAAAAGGATTGCCTGGAGGAGTGAATTCTGTTATCCTGTAAGAAAACAGCTGTGACAACATGGAAGGGTTTTGAAAAGCAGAGTTTGGGAGAAGCAAAAAAGCAATACAGTAAAAGCAAGGGAGGTTTTTAACCAATATGCAGATCATACATGAAAATGAATACGAAGAAACCATGAAAAATATCGTAACGCCATATCTTCTGTCTCACAGAAGAGAGCTTTATGTACCGGGTGCGGATTATCCGTTTCGTAACGAAAGCAAACGAATCACAGGTAAGATCCATATGCTGCAGTATCTGTCTGATATTGATATGCCTAAAGGTGTGGTAGTCATCAGCCACGGATTCACAGAATCAGCAGTAAAATATGATGAAGTGGCCTATTATTTCTTAAGGAAGGCTATCATGTATATATTCCGGAGCATTGCGGCCATGGCCGCAGCTATCGTCTTACCGCAGACCCGTCTCTGGTCCACATCGATACATGGAGAAGATATATCCGCGATTTTCTGAAAGCATGCCGCTACATAAAGAAAGCACATCCGGATCTGTCACTTAACTTGTATGCACATTCCATGGGTGGTGCCATCGGTGGTATTGCTGCAGCCTGGGAGCCGGACTGGTTTCACAAGGTGATCCTTTCTTCTCCGATGATCCGTCCTCTTACAGATAATGTTCCGTGGCCGGCAGCCACCGGCATAGCTCTGGAGAAATGCATTTTCGGAAAAGATGAGGAATATGTAGCTGGCCGAAAGCCTTACGATGGCAGCGGTTCTTTTGAGACAAGCTCCGCAACATCAAAACCAAGATACGAGCGATACAAAAATCTCCGTGCAGAACATAAGGAGCTCCAGACCTGGTCTCCATCCTACGGCTGGCTCTGGGCTTCTGCGGAAATGAGCTGGTATCTGCGTCTCTACGGATGGAAAAAATATACGGCACCAATGCTGCTCATCCAGGCCCAGACGGAAGATCTGGTGTCTGTCCGTGCCCTGAAAAATTTTGCCGGAAAGATCAATCGCCAGGGAAAAACAAGCTGTGATTATATCCATATGATCGGAACAAAGCATGAGATCTATGGAAGCAGAGGTAAGATCCTGGAGAAATACTGGGGATATATATTTACATTCCTGGACGATACGGAAAATGATATTGATCACAGATAAGTATTTTTACTACAGGTGTATCACATATTTAACAACAGGATTGGCAGCTTTTATTCACTTCCTTTCTTTATCATAGTAAAATTATAAAGCTTTTCTCTTATACATTCGACAAAAAATGTGATATAATCTAACGAATCGTCTTTTTGTACAGACAAACGTACAATCCAAAAAGACAAAATTAAATAAGGGAAGGATTATAGAATGTTATCTGTTATTGAATCAGTGAATGCTGCCGTAAACAATTTTATCTGGGGCGTTCCTGCGATGATCTGTATTATTGGTGTAGGTCTTTATTTAAGTATCCGCACGAATTTTCTCCAGATTCGGAAATTTCCCTATGCCATCAGGGTTACTATCGGACGTATGCTTCGGAAAAGAGAAGCTTCCGATGGAAGTCTGACACCGTTTCAGGCTGTTTGTACGGCGTTAGCTGCTACCGTGGGAACGGGAAATATTGCAGGTGTGGCAGGTGCTATTGCCATCGGAGGACCGGGAGCCGTATTCTGGATGTGGATTTCCGCACTTCTTGGAATGTGTACAAAGTTTTCAGAAGTAACACTTGCGGTACATTTCCGCGAAACCAATGCCAATGGAGATCTGGTTGGAGGACCAATGTATTACATTAAGAATGGTCTAAAAAAACACTGGCACTGGCTGGCATATCTGTTTTCCGCTTTTGGTGTGCTTACTGTTTTCGGAACCGGAAATGCAACCCAGGTTAATACCATTACAACAGCCATTGATTCTGCACTGATCAATTACAATGTGATCGCTGCAGACAATACTTCTACGGTAAACCTTGTTATGGGGATCATCCTTGCGATTCTTGTGGCAATGATCCTGCTTGGCGGAATCAAAAGGATCGGCCAGGTTACAGAAAAGCTGGTACCGTTTATGGCATTGTTTTATATTATTCTTGCCGTCGGTGTAGTTATCATCAACTGGAAAAATGTTCCGGGTGTTTTCAGCGCTATCATCAGAGGGGCATTTAATCCGGCATCTGTGACAGGCGGCGTAGTAGGAAGCTTTTTCATGAGTATGAAAAAAGGTGTTTCCAGAGGTATTTTTTCCAATGAGGCAGGTCTTGGTACCGGTTCCATCGCACATGCCTGTGCAGACACCAGAAAACCTGTAAAACAGGGATTTTTCGGGATCTTTGAGGTATTCACGGACACGATCGTGATCTGTACGCTGACAGCGCTTGTCATCCTCTGCAGCGGGGTGCCGGTTGGTTATGGCGCAGCAGCAGGAGCGGAGCTTACCATCAGCGGTTTTACCAGTACATACGGAAACTGGGTTTCCATCTTTACAGCAGTTGCCATGTGCTGCTTCGCATTTTCCACTATCATTGGATGGGGACTTTACGGAGCCAGATGTGCGGAGTTCCTTTTTAAGGAAAAAGCTATCAGACCTTTTATGGTACTGTACTCTCTGGTAGCGATCATCGGAGCAACTGTTGACCTTGGACTTCTCTGGAGTATCGCAGAGACCTTCAACGGTCTGATGGCGATCCCTAACCTGATCGCAGTATTCCTGCTTTCCGGTGTGGTTGTAAAGCTTGTGAAGGAGTACTTCGCCGGAGAAGGAAAGAACGCCTGAAGGAGTTTTTGAAAAAAAAAACTTGACTATCAAAACAAACAGAGTTAGAATTGGTTTAACTCATTAAAGAGTTAACACATAACAGAAGTAAATTCCATGAAGGGAATCAGTAAAGACAGAGGAACCGTCTTCAGAGAGCTGTGACTGGTGTGATGCAGCGTCGGAACTGCCTTGAATATCATCCCTGAGAAGGAAAGCCGAAAGTTTCAGACAAGTAAGTAGGTTTTCACGGGTGCTTCCCGTTACAGAAGTCGCGTATGCCGGTACGTTGCAGAATCGTGCTTGTTTCAATGGAGAAACAGGGTGGTTGCGGAATTTTATATCCGTCCCTGAAAGGGGACGGATTTTTTTTATCCAAAACATTTTAAACCACGCGGTAAGGATCTGAAACCGGAAAAATATACAAAAGGGGAAAGAGTATGAAAGTGTACAAAAAACTCATGAACGCACTTGCAGCAGTAGAAAAAATCGTACTGGTCATTTCCACACTGCTGATCCTTGTGCTGACTGTGGGAAATGTATTTTCCCGTAAGGTCATCCATCGCTCATGGTCTTTTACAGAAGAGCTTGTTGTAGCGGTGTTTGTTCTCATCACACTTTTGGCAGCAGCACTTGCCTGCCGTGAAAAAGGAGGACTGGTAAGTCTGACACTGGTTACGGACCGTCTTCCGAAAAAACTGGAAAAACCATCTGTGATCCTGATCACGGTCCTGAGCATTGTTTTTTCCGCAATTTTATTTAAATATGGAATGGACAAAGTTCTTACACAGCTGGCAAACGGCAAGAGAACTTTCGTATTGAACTGGCCGGAGTGGATCTTCTGGTCCTTCGTGCCGATCGGAGCAGGCTGTATGATCCTTCATTTTATTGAGTACTGCCTCGACTTCTGCCTGAAAAAAGATGATGAAAAGGAGGACAAATAAATGATCAGTGCAATCTTATTTATCTCCTTCTTTGTTTTCCTGATTCTGGGACTTCCCATTGCGATCTGTTTAGGTCTGTCATCTGTATGTGCCATCCTTTATTCCGGTACATCTCTGACGATCGTAGCTACAAATATGTACTCCGGAATCAGTAAATTCCTGCTTCTTGCTATCCCGTTCTTTGTTCTGTCCGGAAACATTATGGCAAAAGCCGGTATTTCCAAACGACTGATCAACTTCGTAGATACCTGCGTAGGACATAAAAAGGGCGGCATCGCCATTGTATGTGTTATCGTAGCCTGCTTCTTCGGAGCGATCTCCGGTTCCGGTCCTGCAACGGTTGCGGCACTTGGAGCAGTTCTGATCCCGGCTATGGTTGAGCAGGGCGGTTTCTCCGCACCGTTTTCCACGGCATTGATGGCAACCTCCAGTTCCATCGCCATTGTCATACCGCCGAGTATCGCATTCGTTGTATACGCTTCTATCACAGGGGTATCTATTGCAGATATGTTTATGGCTGGTATCGTTCCGGGACTTCTGATGGGTGTTGCTCTTGTGATCATCGTTATGATCGAGGCAAAGAAACATAACATTCAGCCATCCCGTGAAAAAGCTTCCGCAAAAGAACGCTGGGATACATTTAAAGATGCATTCTGGGGATTCCTGATGCCGGTTATCATCCTCGGGGGAATTTACGGTGGTATCTTTACACCAACTGAGGCTGCAGCCGTATCTGTTGTTTACGGTCTGTTTGTTGGTATGGTGATCTACCGTGAGGTTAAGCTCAAAGATCTGTTTGACATTCTTGTGGATTCTGCAAAGACAACCGGTGGAATCATGCTGATCGTAGCGAGTGCTTCCCTGTTCTCTTTTGTATGTACCAAGTTTGGTATTGCAAATGCGGCATCTGAGCTTCTTGCCGGCATTGCACATAATCAGTTTACCTTCCTTCTGATCGTAAACATCATTTTCCTGATCGCAGGATGCTTCATTGATGCAAACTCTGCGATGTACATTTTTATACCGATCATGCTTCCGGTATGTAAGGCTCTGGGCTATGATGTGGTAGCATTCGGTGTTATGGCAACAGTTAACCTTGCGATCGGACAGGTAACACCTCCGGTAGGTGTAAATCTTTTCGTTGCCATCAGTATCAAGATCAAAAAAGGTCTGGAGGTTACTCTTCAGCAGATCTCCAGAGCAGTTATGCCGATGATCGCTGCATCCGTTGCAGTTCTTCTGATCATCACTTATATTCCGGCTGTTTCCACAGCTCTTCCGAAGGCTCTTGCAAAAGAGGGTTCCTATACAGGAGACCAGTCTTCTGACACAGAAAGCCAGAGTTCCAAGGATTCCGGAGACGGAAGTGATTCCTTTAATACCATCGCGGATTACAGTGATCTTGACTGGCCGGAGATGACATGGAACTTTGCATGCTCTACAACTGAAACAAGTACCTGGGCTGACGGAGGACGTAAGTTTGGTGAGCTTATGGAAAAAGCAACCGGCGGAAAAGTCAAGGTTAATATTTACGCAGCAGATCAGCTGACAAACGGAAATCAGTCCGAGGGAATCCAGGCACTGATGAACGGAGATCCGGTACAGATCTCTATGCATTCCAATCTGATCTATTCTGCATTTGACCCGAGATTCAATGTAGTATCCCTGCCGTTTATCTATGATTCCTACGATGACGCGGATGCAAAATTTGACGGTGAGGCCGGAGAAAAGCTGAAAGAGATCCTTGGTGAGTACGGACTTCATTGTATGGGAATCGCAGAGAACGGTTTCCGTGAGCTGACAAACAGCAAGCATGAAGTAAAAACAGTAGACGACATGAAGAACCTGAAGGTTCGTGTGGCCGGTTCCAACCTTCTTATGGAATGCTATAAGAGATGGGGTGCAGATGCCACAAATATGAACTGGTCTGAGACATACACAGCACTTCAGCAGAATACGGTAGAGGGTGAGGAGAACCCGTTGCCTGCGATCGACGCAGCCAGTGTACAGGAGGTACAGCCGTACTGCTCCATGTGGGATGCAATCTATGATTGTCTGTTCTTCTGTATCAACCAGGATATCTATGACAGCCTGACACCGGAACAGCAGCAGGTTGTTGATGAGGCAGGCCAGAAGGCTGTTGAGTATGAGCGTTATATCAACCGTTCCGGCGACGAGGAGATCATGAGCCGCTGGGAGAAGAGCAACGGTGTGACCTTTACAAAGAAAGAGGATATGGATATCGATTCCTTCAAGAAAGCAGTAGACGGAATCGACGACTGGTTTGTAAAGGAGCTTAAGAGTGCAGGCTATGACGATGCACAGGATCTTGTAGATCTGTTTACAGAGGATTCGGTAGATACCGTGGAGGATTACAGTGATCTGAACTGGCCTGAGACAACCTGGAACTTTGCATGCTCCACAACGGAGACAAGTACCTGGGCTGATGGAGGACGTAAGTTCGGTGAACTCATGGAAAAGGCTACCGGAGGAAAGGTCAAGGTTAACATTTACGCAGCGGATCAGCTGACAAACGGAAATCAGTCCGAGGGAATCCAGGCATTGATGAACGGAGACCCGGTACAGATCTCCATGCATTCCAATCTGATCTATTCTGCATTTGATCCACGCTTCAATGTGGTATCCCTGCCGTTCATCTATGATTCCTACGATGATGCAGATGCGAAGTTTGACGGAGAGGCCGGAGACAAGCTGAAGGAGATCCTTAACGGCTACGGACTTCACTGCATGGGTATTGCAGAGAACGGATTCCGTGAGTTGACAAACAGCAAGCATGAGGTAAAATCTGTAGATGATATGAAGAATCTGAAGGTTCGTGTAGCAGGCTCTAATCTTCTTATGGAGTGTTATAAGAGATGGGGGCAGATGCTACAAATATGAACTGGTCCGAGACCTACACAGCACTTCAGCAGAATACGGTAGAGGGCGAGGAGAATCCGTTGCCCGCCATCGATGCAGCCAGTGTACAGGAGGTACAGCCATATTGCTCCATGTGGGATGCAATCTATGACTGCCTGTTCTTCTGCATCAACCAGGATATTTATGATGCGCTGACACCGGAGCAGCAGGCTGTTGTTGACGAGTGTGGTCAGAAAGCTGTTGAGTATGAGCGTTACATCAACCGTTCCAGTGATGATGAGATCAAAGCACGCTGGGCAGACAAAAACGGTGTGACCTTCACAGAGAAAAAGGATATGGATATCGATTCCTTTAAGAAAGCAGTAGACGGTGTAGATGACTGGTTTGTTCAGGAACTGAAAAAACAGGGCTATAATGATGGTCAGGATCTGGTAGATCTGTTTACAAAGTAATCTTCATATATGTTTATAAAAAGATAAAATAGCCGGAAAGAGGCAGTTCTGAGAGGATTTTTCAGGACCGCCTCTTTTCTTTGCGGAAAAAAGATTATATACTGATAGCAGTCCGGCATTTGTCGGGCAGGAGATTATTGAAATATGACCGGAACATAAGTAAAGCATATATTCGCATTTATTTTACTGTATGCTCCGGAGAGTTGATAAAGTAAAGGAAGAAATATGATAAAGATCGATCTGATAACCGGATTTCTCGGATCCGGAAAGACAACATTTATAAAAAAATATGCCTCCTATCTTCTGAAAAAAGGCATGAACATCGGGATCCTGGAAAATGATTTCGGGGCAGTGAATGTGGATATGATGCTGCTTCAGGATCTGATGGGAGACAACTGTGAGCTGGAGATGGTTTCCGGGGGCTGTGATGCGGACTGTCACAGACGGCGATTTAAGACAAAGCTGATCGCCATGGGAATGTGCGGTTACGACCGTGTCATCGTAGAACCATCCGGAATCTTTGATGTGGATGAGTTCTTTGACGCCCTCCATGAGGAACCGTTGGATAAATGGTATGAGATCGGAAATGTGATCGCCATTGTGGATGCGAAGCTGGCAGAGGATCTTTCTGCGGAAGCGGATTATCTGCTGGCTTCCGAGGTGGCAGATGCAGGCTATGTATTACTGAGCAGGAGCCAGGAAGCCACGGTGGAAGAGATCAGCAGCACAAAAGAGCATCTCAACCGTGCACTTGGCCAGATCCAGTGCAGGCGCCGTCTGGACAGTGAGATTCTCACCGGAAACTGGGATGAGCTCACAGACACAGACCTGGAAAAGATCCTGAATTGTGGGTATGTGTCAGAAGCTTATGTGAAGGAATCTTATGCGGAAGGCGGCGGATTTGATTCTCTGTTTTTTATGAACGTTCATAAAGCGAGGAGGAACTTCATGAAACTGCAGAAAGGATCCTGAATGATCCATCCTGCGGAGATGTTTTTCGCGTAAAAGGTTTTCTCAGAAAAGAAGATGGACAGTGGCTGGAGCTGAATGCTACCCACCATGAGATCTGCATCCGGTCAACGAAGCTGGGACAGGAGATCATGATCGTTATTGGGGAGAAACTGAATAAAGAGGTAATTGATGGATACTGGAAATAATACTGCAGGAAAAACAGCACCGGAGAGATATGTCTCAGAGAAGGCCTTTGAAGAGCTGCCAGATACCTTTCAGAAGCTAGCAGAGCTGCTTGGAGAAGATCAGTTTGAACTGGTGGCAGTGAATGATGAGAAAGATCCGCAGGATCAGAAAGCAGCTTCAGAGAGTGCTTTTTCGGAAGAGATGGCGGAAAAGCCCGATGACAATATATACAGAGTGGATTCTTATGTAAAAAACGGCGAAATCCGTCTTGTGTATCTTATGAATGATGCGGTAGAAAGCTTTCTTGTTTTTGGAAATGCCCGTATGACAGGTGTATACAAACCGGATTACGAGGGCGAGATCCTGGCAGATTTAAGCCGGCAGGGCAGAGAATACATCCTTGTGGTTCACCAGGATGATTCGGTGGTGACTTTGTTTTTTGAAACCTGTCTCTGGAAAACATCTCTACGATTACAGCTGGATCGGTCATTTCTGGGTAGAAGGGTATGAATACTTACGGCAGCTGGAATATCGGCTGGCGATCCTCCGCGACAAATATGATTATATAGGCGGGGACAGCTGCAACGCTCTGGAGGAGAAGCTTTCTGCACTGGTGGAATTTCCGCCATTGAATTACTGCTGTTATCCGGCTGTTCCGGAAAAGTATATTGTTCCCAGGGAAAATCCGTGGATTCCCTCGGAAAAGGCATTTGAGGTAATGGGAGAGATCGCAAGGCAGGCAGGAGACCGTACCTTTGTCAGGTGGCTTGAAATTTACCGGAAACTTCCGTTTAAATGGGTAGCACGGAAACTGGCAGGAATGCTTCACCGTACAAAACACATTCAGGTAACGATGTGCCTTTCTGAAAAGCTGCGGGAAGCTTCATCCGGATATGGGAATCGTTCTTTTGGAAAAGAAGCCGATGAAGAACTTAGAGTTCTTACAGAAAAAGCCAGGACAAAGCAGGCAGAGCTGAACGAGCAGGGTATGGGATCCGAAGTACTCAGGGAAGAACCGTTTACCATTGCCAGAGATTCTTTGGGATTTAAGGTTTATCTCATGAAATGGAACAAAGGAAGAAAAGACTGTACCGTTGAAATTGAAGAAATATGACGAAATATATATAGATCCGTAGAGAATATCTGTGAAGTGTTTTTGCCCGGCAGGGATTGCTTTTTTAAAAACACTGGGGTATAATCTAACGGAAAGAGTTAAGAACAGCCCTTTAATAAGAAAGGAGACTTTTAAAATGAAAGTAACACATATTACAGATATTGATAAATTTTTTGAGGTAATTGACAGCTGCAAGGGTAGAGTAGAGCTTGTAACAGGAGAGGGAGACAGACTGAACCTGAAATCCAAGCTTTCCCAGTATGTATCTCTTGCAAACATCTTTTCCGCTGGTGAGATCCCGGAGCTTGAGATCGTTGCAGCAGAGAAAGAGGATATCGACAAGCTTATGAGCTTTATGATCAACGGCTGATAGGAAGAACGATTTTCAGGGATGTGAGCTTTTCACATCCCTCTATTAATCTGAATATAAAGCAGAATAGGAATGTCTGTTTTGTAAAATGGATATAATGACAGCAGATACAGAAACAGGTATTTTTTTCTCTGTCATCATGAGCATAACAGGATACAACCAGGGGGTATAATACTTCCTGGTCAAACTACGTTAAAAGGAGTGTATACAAAATGGTTAAAATTGATATTATCTCCGGTTTCCTTGGCGCCGGAAAAACAACTCTGATCAAAAAACTTCTGAAGGATGGATTTCAGGGTGAGCAGGTAGTGCTGATCGAGAACGAGTTCGGTGAGATCGGTATTGACGGCGGCTTCCTGAAAGAGGCAGGGATCCAGATCCGTGAGATGAACTCCGGATGTATCTGCTGCTCTCTGGTAGGAGATTTCGGAACCTCTCTGAAAGAGGTTGTTACCAAATATGATCCGGACAGGATCCTGATCGAGCCGTCAGGAGTTGGTAAGCTTTCTGACGTTATCAAGGCTGTACAGGGTGTTCAGGACGAGGTTGACATTAAACTGAACAGCTATACAACTGTTGTTGATGCAAAAAAATGCAAAATGTATATGAAGAACTTCGGTGAGTTCTTTGATAATCAGATCCAGTATGCAGGTGCTATCATCATGAGCCGTACCGATATTGCAAGTGAGAAAAAGGTTCAGGAGTCCCTGGAGCTTCTCCGCAGCCTGAATAAGGATGCTGCTATCATTACAACTCCGATCGAGAATCTTGACGGTAAGAAGCTGGTAGAGGTTATGGAGCATCCGGTATCCCTGGAGCAGGAGATGCTTGAGGAGGAGCATGAGCATCATCATCACCACGACGGAGAGTGTGGCTGTGGCCATGATCATGAAGAGCATGAGCATCACCATCACCACGACGGAGAGTGCGGCTGCGGCCATGATCATGAAGAGCATGAGCATCACCATCACCACGACGGAGAGTGTGGATGTGGACATGACCACCACCATCATCATGCAGATGAGGTCTTCACAAGCTGGGGCCGTGAGACTATTAAAAAATATACACGTGAGGGACTTGAGAAGATCCTTGAGGCACTTTCCGAGTCTGATAAATACGGTATCATCTCCGTTGCAAAGGGAATGCTCCGGCAGAAGAGGAACATGGATATTTTGATATGGTTCCGGAAGAAACTGAGATCCGTGAGGGTGCACCGGAATATACAGGCCGTCTGTGCGTGATCGGTTCTAAGCTTGACGAGCATGCACTGGAGGAGCTTTTCGGGATCGCATAAAGCATATGATAAAATAAATGTTCGTTTTGACGCAAAGCCAAAGCGGAATACAGATATAGATTGTTACAGAAAGGAAACAGATACTGTACATTAAATCGTACAGTATCTGATAGGATGGATTTATGGAAGAGACCAGAGTACCCGTTTATCTGATCACAGGTTTTCTGGAAAGCGGCAAGACCTCTTTCCTGAGCTTTACCCTGCAGCAGGATTACTTTCAGATCGATGGAAAAACACTGCTGATCCTTTGCGAAGAGGGTGAGGAAGAATATGATGAGGAAGCACTGAAACAGTGCAATACCGTTGTGGAGAGCATTGACAGTGAGGAAGAGCTTACACCGGAACGACTTGCGGCAATGGAGATCCTGCATCAGCCGGAGCGGGTGATCATTGAGTATAATGGCATGTGGCTGGTAAGTAAATTCGAAGAAATGGAAAAACCGGAAGGCTGGGGCGTGGAGCAACATATCACCTGTGTGGATGCAAGCACATTCCAAGTCTATATGGCGAATATGAAGTCCCTTTTTATGGACATGGTCCGCAATGCGGATATGGTTATCTTTAACCGCTGCCAGGAGAACGACCCGCTTCCTTCTTACAGAAGAAGCATCAAGGTGGTGAACCAGCGTGCGGAGATCATCTTTGAGGATGAAGAGGGCGAGCTTGGTGATCTTTTTGAGGATGAGATGCCATTTGATATTGATGCGCCGGTGATCGATATCCTTCCGGAGGATTATGGTATCTGGTTTGTGGATTCCATGGATCATCCGGACCGTTATGTTGGAAAAACCGTTCACTTTAAAGCACGTGCCCTGAAGCCGCGTGGAATGGGAAGCAAATTCTTTGTTCCCGGAAGAACAGCCATGACATGCTGTGCAGATGATACCACATTCCTTGGTTACATCTGCAAGAGCGCTTTTGCTCCGAAGATCGCAGAAGGCCAGTGGGTGGATGTTACTGCGAAGGTTGCGTTTGAGAAGAGAATGGAATATCAGGGAGAGGGAATCGTACTTTACGCAGAGCATGTAGAAGTTTGTGAGCCACTTGCTGATGAGATGGTATATTTCAACTGATACGATCAGAGCATTTGTATGCCTTAAGGCATAAGAAGGCCTGACATTGAAACAGGTAGATTACAGCTGAGGAGTTTTTATGTATTTAATTGCAGGTTTGGGAAATCCGGGAAAGCAGTATGAGGCTACACGCCACAATATGGGCTTTGACACCGTTGACTGTCTTGTGGAGAAGCATAATATCCCGCAGGGCGGCGTAAAATTTAATGCCATGTATGGAAAAGGTATCATCGGCGGTGAAAAAGCTATTCTGATGAAACCGCTTTCCTATATGAATTTAAGCGGCGGTCCGATCCAGGAGATGTCCGGCTATTTCAAGATCGATCCGGAGACAGAGCTGATCGTGATCTACGATGATATCGATCTGGAGCCTGGGCAGCTTCGTATCCGCAAAAAGGGCAGTGCAGGCGGACATAACGGGATCAAGGATATCATCCGCCGCCTTGGAACTGAAAAATTTATCCGCATCCGTGTTGGTGTCGGTGCAAAACCGAAAGACTGGGATCTGGCAGATTTTGTGCTGGGTCATTTTTCGGACAGTGACCGCAAGCTTGTGGATGAAGGGATCAATGATGCGGCAGAGGCTGTGGAGATGATCCTGTCCGAGGGCGTAGATGCGGCGATGAATAAATATAACAGAAAAAAGCCTAAGAATTGAGGTTTGTATGGAAGCATTTTTGCATCCTCTGCAGGGTCTTGCAGAGTTTGGGGAAATAAAAAAGCGCTGTGGCGCAAACTGCGGAATTCTTAATGTTTCCGGATGCATGGAGTCCCAGAAGGTCCATCTGATGTATGGACTTTCCGGGCTTTTTCCATATCATCTGATCCTTGCGGATGATGAGCGCAACGCAAAGGAAATCTATGAGGATTACCGCTTCTATGACAAAAATGTATATTTTTATCCGGCAAAGGATCTTCTGTTTTTTCAGGCAGATATACACGGAAATCTTCTGATCCGGCAGCGGATGCGTGTGATCCGGGCACTTCTGGAACAGGAAGAAGTGACCGTTGTTACCAGCATTGACGGATGTATGGATTTCCTGATGCCGCTGGAAAAGATCAGAAGCAGACTTCTTCATTTTAAAAGTGACAGTGTGATCGATCTGGATCAGCTGAAGGAAGAGCTGGTAGAGCTGGGGTATGAACGCACTGGTCAGGTAGAGCTTCCGGGGCAGTTTTCTGTGCGTGGAGGAATCATTGATATCTATCCGCTGACAGAGGATAATCTGGCGTATCGAACTGTGGGATGATGAGGTAGATTCTATCCGGAGCTTTGATGCGGAAAGTCAGAGATCTCTGGAAAATGTAGATGAAATTACGATTTATCCGGCTGCAGAAAAGATGGACGGAGAAGATATGGTATCCTTTCTGGATTATTTTCCGGAAGAAAAAACACTGGTGTTTCTGGATGAACTGAACCACCTGGCAGAAAACGGCGAGGGTGTGGAGGAAGAGTACCGTCAGAGTCGTATGCACAGAGAGGAAAAAGGCGAGGCAAATCTTCCGGAGCAGTGGCTATGTGGCTTTCAGGAACTGCAGAAGAAGCTAAACAGACGGAATTGTGTGGCTGTATCCGCACTTTCTCCCAGACGTTCCGGATGGAAGATCAATGAGGAATTTGATCTTACGGTGAAGTCTGTAGATTCTTATAACAGCAGCTTTGAACTTCTGGTAAAGGATCTCCTTCAGTATAAGAGTCAGGGATACCGGATCGCATTGCTCTCCGGTTCCAGGACCAGGGCGGAGCGTCTGGCAAAGGATCTTTCAGAGGAAGGACTGAATGCTTTTTACAGCCAGGACATGGATCGTATCATCAGTCCCGGGGAGATCATGGTGGTCTATGGTCACGCAAGACGTGGCTTCCAGTATCCGCTGATCAAATTTGCAGTGATGACGGAAACCGATATTTTCGGCAAAGAGCAGAAAAAGCGCAAAAAAAAGAAAAAGTACAGCGGAAACAGGATCCAGGATTTTGCAGAGCTTTCCATTGGTGATCTTGTTGTTCATGAAAAGCACGGACTGGGTATTTACCGTGGAATCGAAAAGGTAGAGGTTGACCGTGTTGTGAAGGATTACATCAAGATCGAATACCGAGGCGGCAGTAATCTCTATATCCTGGCAACCCAGCTGGATGCTTTGCAGAAATATTCAGGATCCTCCGAAAATGCAAAAACGCCCAAGCTGAACAAGCTTGGCGGTCAGGAGTGGAATAAGACCAAGAGCCGTGTTAAGGGTGCAGTAAAAAATATCGCAAAAGAGCTGGTTGAGCTTTATGCAGTCCGCCAGGAGAAAGAGGGGTATGTCTGCGGACCGGATACCGTATGGCAGAAGGAATTTGAGGAGATGTTTCCTTATGAGGAGACAGAGGATCAGCTGGCAGCCATTGAGGATACCAAGAGAGATATGGAAAGCACCAGGATCATGGACGTCTTGTGTGTGGTGACGTTGGTTACGGAAAGACGGAGGTGGCTTTAAGAGCTGCGTTTAAGGCAGTACAGGAAAGCCGGCAGGTGGTTTATCTGGTCCCTACTACCATTCTTGCCCAGCAGCATTACAATACCTTTGTACAGCGTATGAAAGAATTTCCGGTGAAGGTGGAGCTTCTCTGCCGTTTCCGGACATCTGCCCAGCAGAAAAAGACCATCGAAGGGATCAAAAAGGGCAGGTAGATATTGTGATCGGCACCCACAGAGTTCTTTCAAAAGATGTGGAATTTAAAAATCTTGGACTTCTGATCATTGATGAGGAGCAGCGCTTCGGTGTTACTCACAAGGAGAAGATCAAGCAGATGAAAAAAGATGTGGATGTACTGACGCTGACGGCAACGCCGATTCCGAGAACTCTTCATATGAGTCTCATCGGTATCCGTGATATGAGCGTTCTGGAAGAGCCGCCGATGGATCGTGTGCCGATCCAGACATACGTTATGGAGTATGATGAGGAGACTGTTCGGGAAGCCATCCGCAGGGAGCTTCGCCGGGGTGGACAGGTGTATTACGTATATAATCGAGTCAATGACATTGCCGAAGTAGCCCTTCGGATATCCAGACTTGTGCCGGAGGCCAGAGTGGATTTTGCACATGGACAGATGAGTCAGAGGGAACTGGAGCAGGTAATGTATGATTTTATCAATGGAGATGTGGATGTACTGGTTTCCACCACTATTATTGAGACAGGACTGGATATTTCCAACGTAAACACTATGATCATCCATGATTCGGACAGATATGGCCTTTCCCAGCTTTATCAGCTCCGTGGGCGTGTAGGACGTTCCAACAGGACTGCTTATGCATTCCTGATGTATACCAAAAACAAGATGCTCCAGGAGACCGCGGAGAAACGGCTCAGCGCCATGCGGGAGTATTCAGACCTTGGAAGCGGTTTTAAGATAGCTATGAAGGATCTGGAGCTTCGTGGAGCAGGAAATCTTCTTGGTGCTCAGCAGCACGGGCATATGAACGCAGTTGGTTATGACCTTTACTGTAAGATGCTCAGTGAGGCTGTCAAGGAGGCAAAGGGAATCCGGACTATGGATGATTTTGAGACGACCATTGATCTCAACATTGATGCATTTATCCCGGATTCCTATATCGGCAACGAGTTCCAGAAGCTGGATATTTATAAGCGTATTGCCGGTATTGAAAGCCAGCAGGAATATGACGATATGTTGGAGGAGCTGATCGACCGTTTTGGTGAGCCGACAAAAGCTGTGTTGAACCTTCTTGCTATTGCAAGGCTGAAGGCTCTTGCCCATCAGGGATATGTGACGGAGATCAAGCAGCTTGGAAAAGATGTCCGGATCACGCTCTATGAAAAGGCTAAGCTGGATCCCGCAGGTATCCCGGCTATTATGGCGCAGTACCGGAGAGGTTTGCAGTTTAAGGCTGATCATGAGCCGAAATTTATCCTGACACCACAGGGAAGGCTGATCGAAGAGCTGATGAAGTTTGCGGGGAAGCTGGCAAAACTGGCAGAGCCACTGGAGTAAAGGGAAGAATCAGCTAAGCTTAGGGTTATCCACGGGAAAAAACATCCGGTTTGTGGATACCGGATATTTTCCCGGAAAGACTTGTGGATAATTTGTGAAATGTCGTGTAAGTTCGTGAAATTCCTTGCTCTTAAAGGTGAAAACGTTTATAATCAAGTATTATGGAATAAGAGCCGGACCGTGATTCTTATGGACGGATAGATGGAGGATGAAATGAGAAATTCAGTAAAGAAAGCGGCAGTTACTGCTCTTGTCTGCGTTACAGCGGCAGGAATGATGGCAGGCTGCGGAAATAAAAAACTCGATGGTACAAAGATCGCAGTGACAGTCAATAAGCAGGAAATCCCGTTTGGCGTTGTAAGTCTGGCAGCACGTATGCAGCAGGCACAGGCTGAGGCAATGTACAAGATGTATCTTGGCGGCGGAAGCGATATGTCTATCTGGAGTACCAAAATGGATGATGATTCCGATGAGACTTACGGTGAAAATGCGGTAACAACTTCTGTTGAAACTGTTGAAAAGATGTGTCTGGAGAAAGAACACGCTTCCGAGTATGATGTTGAAATCACAGATGACGAGCAGAAGGCTCTTGAGGAAGCTGCCAAGAACTTCATGGCTGCCAATTCTGATGAGACAATTGCAGAGCTTGCAGTTGATGAAGATATGGTGAAGACTTTCCTCGAGCTTGAAACATACGATGTGAAGATGAAGGATGCCATTGAAGCCAAAGCGGACGTGAAGCTGGATGAGAAAGAATATCAGCAGATGTCCTTCAGCTATGCAAGTGCAAAGGTCAGCGGAGATGATCTTTCCGATGATGATATCAAGAAGAATAAAGAGAATCTTCAGAAGTTCTATGACAAGGTTAAAGAGGATCCGGCTGCAGATTTCAATACTCTTGGAGATGAGATCTCCAAGGATATGACCGCAACAACCGGAACATGCCCTACCTATGAGGAAGGTGATGACAGTGCTGCCAACGGAACTACTTATCCGGATGAGGTTCGTACCGCTTTAAGAAAGCTGGACGAGGGTGCACTGAACGAGGAGATCATAAAGACAGATTCCGTATGGTATGTTGTGAGACTGGATTCCAAGAATGATAAAACTGCAACGGAGAGTAAGAAAGAGTCTCTGACAAACACCAAGAAGGATGATTTCTATAATGATACAACAGATGGCTGGAAGAAGAAAGCTGATATCAAAGAAGAGAAAAAATTGATTAAGAAGATCAAGATCACAGATAATCACAGCTTTACGATCCAGACTCCAACTCCGACACCGGACCCGGATGTAACTGAGACACCGACAGCAGATTCTGCAGAGGCTGAGGCAACCGAGACACCGGCAGCTGAGGAGCAGACCGATGTGACCGAGACACCGGAGACAGAGGGAGATTCTGCAAAGGCTGATGAGGAGACTGCAGACAGTACAGAATCTGAGGCAGCTGCTACACCGGAAGCTGAGAAATAAGATACAATGTTTACAATGGAATGATAAGAGAAAAGACAACGAGCCGTGTACGGGTTTATCGTACACGGCTCGTTTTTTGTAATGCTCATGCCTGCTTTATGGATCGTCAGATTAGATCGAGATGCTCCAGTGCGTGAAGAATCCCGTCCCTGTCTACTGCGCTTGTCTGGTATGTGCAGTGCTTTTCGATGCCTCCGTAAGCATTTCCCATAGCAACGCTGACTCCGGCAGCTTTCAGCATGGGAAGGTCGTTGGGACTGTCTCCGAATGCATAGCAGTTTTCCTTGGGGATGGAAAGGCGGTCCAGGAGAAATTCCATGCCTGTGGCTTTGCTGGTACTTTTGTGTGACTTCCCAGATTCCGTCTCCGTGATCAAAATAGGTGTAATGATCATTACAGAAGCTGCGGAATTTTTCGACATCGGAATCCGGCAGCATATGTACCAGGAATTTGTCATAAGAGTAAGTGCAGGCATCCTCCCGATTGAATTTCGTGATGTCGACCATTGGAATTTCTTTTCGCATTTTGACTCCGAATTCGGACTGGGCCGGAGATGCGCCATCATACAGGATCTCAGTGTTGGATTCAAAAATTGCCTCGATCTTGCATTTGCGGAGAAGGTCTACGGTTTCCTTGCACAGAAGATTTGGGACTGTGCGGAAAAAAAGCAATTTGTTGTCCATGTAAATGTGGGTTCCACAGCCGTATATATAGCCATCGAAATGAAGCTCTGAGAGTGCAGAGGGCATCATTACTTTGGTGCGGCCGGTGTTGATGAAAAGAAGATGACCGTTTTCATGGGCTTTTGTGAGGGCGCGGCTGGTGCTCTCCGGAACCTTGAAGGGGTGAGGCGTAAGCAGTGTGCCGTCTATGTCGAAGAACAGGATTTTTTTATCGTTCATAAGGTCTCCTTTAAAATGGGATTTCTTCTTCGGTGTTACTGTTATCAATGTCAGTAATATCATTAACAGGAAGCGGTTCTGCGGATGTATCTTCAACAGAGTTCAGTGTGCTGACACGGATACCGTTGAGTTCTATTTCACTTTCCATGGGGATCACAAGGCATTTTCGACCATCGATGATGCGGGTTTCTACCAGTCTGCCGGTCCGGTGCTACATGGATCACCACGTCAGGGGTTTTGATCTCGAATTTCCGGGTGTTGGTGATGTTGGATGCTACCAGAGCTGATTTTTCTCCTGCGGCAAGCTCATACTGTTCATCGAAGTTCTGGAGCTTTTCGTCTTCTACGCCGCATTCTTCGAAGAGACGTTTGACTTCGGATTTGGTGAGGACAACAGGTTCCGGTTCGTCCTTCTGGGATTCGATGAGATCGTTGAGCTTTTCGTGGATCTCAAGGACTGTGTCGTAGGCACAGTCATCACCAAGGGTTTCTTCCACCAGAGCATTGAAGGAGTCACGCTGGGTTCCGGCAGATAGTGGTGTGGTGCAGCCGAAGACTTCTTCCATCATGGTGGAGCGGAGATTTTCGGCGTTTTTGGTGTAGTAGAGAAGTCCGTGGATATCGGTACTGCGGTCGTTGAACTGTGGGAAAAGGAAGCCCCAGTCAGGCATTTCTACCAGCCAGTCCCGGATACGGTCTTCAATATTGTTTGTCTCTGCATTGTAATGCAGGCCTGCTTTGGAGAGCTTGACCGGGCAGATACTGCAGAGGATGTGATCGTAGATCTCATCGGAAGCGTCGAACATTTCGGCACCGTCGGAGGATTTGCCGGGGATGTCGTAGACTGCGTGGATGAGGATGATGTAGTAGTTTTCACCGTAGTCGTAGTTTTCTATGATTCTGTCGTAGAAGGCTTCGGTGAGGGTGTCGTCGGTGAGTTTGCTTTTGCGGAGTTTCATGAGGAAGTTTTGGGTTCCGCCTTCAGCTTCCTGATCCAGGGGAAATTCCATGTTGATGAGGTTTTTTCCGATGGTGCCGGTGAGGGTTTTTCGGAAGATGTCGAAGTATTTGAAGGTTTCTTCCTCTGATAAGGATAAGAAGGCTTCTTTGAGTTCGGTTTTTTTGTTTTTTCACCGTCTACGTAGCAGCCGCAGATGCGGGTGATGGAGCAGCGGTCAGGGGTGAATTGTTTTTTTATTTCTGCGATTTCTTTTTTGTTCATGTGTGGTTTACCTCGGTTTTTTAATTAGTTTGATTATAGCACAGGTGTTTGGTGTGGGCAAGATGACACGGACGGACGTGTGAGATTTGCAGCAGAAGTCCGGGTGCCGTCGTTTCGCCTGGTCATACTAAGCGTCTGAGGTGCCTCACGGAGCGGCCGGCCCATAACTCGCCATGTACGCTGATGCGTACCTGGCTCAGACAGATGGACCTTACCCTGCGGCTTGTGGCCGCCGGGTACCTCTCCGTGAACCACCTCAGACGCTAAGTATGGACCAAGGCTCACTCCAAAGCACCCGGACTTCTGCTGCAAACCTCACACTGTGCGGTCATGGTGGGAGGGGTAGAGTGGTCTGACGGGAGTTGGATGAGCCATCAGCGCTGCGCTGGATGGCTGGGAGGAAAGGCTGAGTTTCCATGTGGTTTGGAGGGAGGTTGTGAGCGTCGGCGCGTTGCTGGACGCTTGTAGTTTGGAAGGTTGAGATTCCATGTGGTTTGGAGGGAGGTTGTGAGCGTCGGCGCGTTGCTGGACGCCTGTAGTTTGGAAGGTTGAGATTCCATGTGGTTTGGAGGGAGGTTGTGAATGTCGGCGCGTTGCTGGACGCTGGAAGGTGGTGTCGAAATTTGGAGATGGGTTTTTGTGGTGTTGTGGTGGGATGTGTGGTATGATTTGTATATCTTATAAGATCTATCCATTTATTTGATTTCTTTTTTGCTTCAATGTCTGAAGCGTTTTTTCAAAAATATTTATAAAAACTGTATACAGGGTTTCTGAAGTGTTTGGTTGATGGTATAATTGTATATACCAGAAGGAGTATTGTTTGAGAGATAATACGATTTTTGATGATGTTTTTCGTACTATGATGGAGAAAATGACGTTTCTGGTCGTGCCTTTGATCAATGATGTTTTTCATACATCATACCCGGCTGATGTGGAGATTGTGCAACTGCGTAATGAGTATCAGCGGTGGATGGTGAGATTATTACGGATTCGCGGCTGTTGATCGGAAACAGGATTTATCATATAGAATGTCAGAGTACGGATGACACGACAATGGCTGTACGATGATAGAGTATGATTTTGCAACTGCTGTTGAGTTTGCCAGAAAGCAGGGACGGAGGTATCGGATGGAGTTTCCACGTTCTTGTGTGTTGTATCTGAGAAATAGTAGGAATACGCCGGATTTTCTGGAAGTGGATGTGGTTTTTCCGGATGGGGGATGTCATTTGTACAGAGTGCCTGCCATTAAAGTAGAGAATTATACAAAAGATAAGATATTTGAAAAGAGTCTTCTTATGCTGCTTCCTTTTTATATCATGCGATATGAAAAAAGAGGGCATGAGATGAGTGAGAATCCACAACTTTTTCAGGAATTACTGAATGAATATGAAGTGATCCGGAGTAAACTGGAGGTAGAGATCACTGAATCTGGAAGGTCTGAACTGTTCAGTGATCTGATTGGACTGATAACTCGGATATCTGATCATATTTTCAGAAATGAGGAGAAAGTCCGGAAAGGAATAGGTGAGATTATGGGTGGACATGTTCTGGAACTGGAATCTGAGAAAAGGGCAAGACTGATGGCGGAAGCTAAAGAACAGGGGCGAGAACAGGGAATGGCCCAGGGAATGGCCCAGGGGGAAGAACGACTTAGTGTTCTGATCAACAGGCTTATACTTGATAATCGTGGTAATGAGATTCAGAAGGTTGTTACAGATAAAGAAATGCGTGAAGCTATGTACAGAGAATATCAATTATAATAAGAAAAGATAAAGAGAATCCCCACTGGTTTTGCTATCCATGGGGGATTCGTTGATTGATCTGAATCTTATAATACAGAATATCCGTAACTGCTGACAATAGCATCGATCTTCTGGCGGTTTTTGCACAGTGGGCAGTTGTCAGAGCGGTAGGAGTGATAGTCCGGGATGTCTCTGGCCTGAAAGATAGAGTGGACAGGGAGTGTGGCTACACTGTCTACACTGCTGTAGATGGCTGCCACGCCGCGGATCTTACCGCCATAGTACAGAACGCTTTCGATAGCTCGGTTCAATGTGGATCCGGTGGTGATGGAACCATTTAGGACGAGGATGTTTTTTCCATTGATCATTGGTTCATAGTTGTCGCGGAAGATCATCTGCGGTGCTGTTGAACTCAGGGGTGATGACGTAGATGGTCTGGTGTGCGTTCATGGAAAGGACGCCGGCTTTGGTCAGTTCTTCGGCGAGATAAGCACCGATCACTTCAAGTCCGTCCATGCAGACGATGGTGTCTACCGGAATGGATGCTTCGTAATTTGCTGCGAGAGCGGATGCAATACGCTGTGCTTCAGCGCATCTGGATTTCATAGTAGTGAGATCCAGGTAGTGTGTGATATGGGACTGGGATGTTACGAAGTGTCCCGGAATCATTTTAAGCTGTATGCGGTTGTCAGTGCGTGCATAAATTTTTATGATGTTGTCCTGATCCATAATAAAAACCTCCTGTCGTGATCGTGTTTTACGTGGTTGTTCAGGAGAATTATCCTGAAGGATTACGAAACAGATTTATTTAACCGAATGCGGATTGCAAATATCCGATTAGCTGTGCATATTATACCATTAATTTCAAAAAAATGAAATAATATAATGCAAAATATATAAAAAATATTCAAAAAATCAAGCGTATTTGTTAAAAAATATCCAATATCATGAAAACTTTGACAATAGGATCATTACTATAGAGTGAAAGTACTTGTGAGTACGTAGTAAATTGGAAAGAGAGTGTCATATGTATTATTGCGTATAAAAAAGAGGAGGAGAATCCCTAAGGATCCTCCCCCTGTGAGAGTGAGTCAATATCAGCCTTCAATAGATACATATTTATCAGCTTCAATCTCTTCAGCTGCTTTTTTCGGAATAGAAAGTCTCAGAACACCGTTCTCAAATTTTGCATGGACATCTTCGTTTTTTACACCATTACCAACATAGAAGCTTCTGCTTGTGCTGCCGGCATAACGTTCACGGCGGATATAATTGCCTTTCTTGTCTTCCTCGTCTTTGTCAAGACCCTTGGCAGCGGAGATGGTAAGATAACCATCCTTCAGCTGTACCTGTACTTCATCTTTCTTAAATCCTGGAAGATCTACATCCAGCTCATAGCCTTTATCTGTTTCACGTACATCAGTTTTCATGATATTTTTTGCATGTTTGCCATAAAGAGGGTTCTTTCCGCTAAAGAAATTATCTCTGAATCCAAAATCATCCATCCAGTCATCAAATAAGTTTTCTCCAAATACACTCGGGAACATCATAAGTCATTTCTCCTTTCAAATTGAAAAGCCGTTCCGGTGGATCAAGAAATCCAACTGTTGCCGGTATATAGTTACCACTTCGGGTTATTCCGTAGTGGTGATCGTTTGGTTTTATTCTGAACATCTGGAAGTTCTTTTTTATCTTTTCCCTTGTTCTATATGTAATATAACACCTGTTGCTAGCAAAGTCAAGAGGTGAGTGCTAAAAAATTGTGAAGAATTTGTGTTCCGTAAAATGAAAAACTAATTTCCACCTTTAGCCCTTTATGTTCTTATATTAAAAAGCGAATCGGACAAGGTCTGAAAAGCTTATGCAGATTGAACATTCTGCAATGTTATAATAACTTTAAAGCATAGAAAAAACCAAAAAAATCAATATAATAAGGCATATAGACAAAATGTATTAAAAAAATTTTTCGTACATTCTTCTGAGTTGAACAGACGATAGAAAGACAGTGTTCATGAGTATGCAGGTAAAGCAAAATGTAAATGAAAAAGTACAGGAGGAGAGAATAATGCAGAAAAAATATGCAGATTTTAAGCTTGGGGTACCGGATTATGTAACAGTGGAAACAGAAGAGGAGAGACTTGTGTGTCAGGGAGGGCAGACGACAGTAGCTGCCGGTGCAACTACTGTGGAATTTCAGGACGCAGGTGAACATGAGGATATATTTGTCACATCCGAGGATGCAGTGAGATGTGTGAAACTGAGATGGAACTATAAGATCCCGAAATCAGCCAGATTTCTGGAGATGCCTGGGAACGTACCTATGGTGATGCGGAATGGCATGGAATGAGCGGAAACCGTTATCTGCCATGGTATTTTCTGGCGAAGCTTTCTGAGAAGGTTCTCTGCTTTGGCGTAAAGGTCCGTCCTTCTGCTATGTGCTGCTGGCAGGTGGATACCAAAGGAATTACTTTGTTTCTGGATGTTCGCTGCGGAAATACAGGAGTACAGCTGAAAGGAAGAAAGCTGTGTGCCGCACAGATCGTCTGCATGGAAGCAGAAGGAGCAGATACTTTTGAAACTGCACAGAAATTCTGTGAAAAAATGTGTACAGATCCGATCTTCCCAGAGTTTCCGGTATATGGAAGCAATAACTGGTACTATGCTTATGGTGACAGCTCCGAAGAGGAGATCTTAAGTGATACCGATTATATCCTGAAACTGACCGAAGGTGTAAAAAATCCTCCGTTCATGGTCATTGATGACTGCTGGCAGGAGCATCACCGCCTGGATGAATACAACGGTGGACCCTGGACAAAAGGCAATGCCAGATTTCCGGATATGAAAGGTCTTGCAGACAAGCTGGAGAAAAAAGGTGTCCGCCCGGGTATCTGGGTCCGTCTGCTTCTTAATGAAGATGAGAATATCCCGGATGAGTGGAGAATTTCCTATAATGACTGTCTCGATCCGTCCCACCCGGATGCACTGGAATATATCCGTAAAGATATCGAGAGAATCTGTGATTGGGGATACACGCTGATCAAGCATGATTTTTCTACCTTTGATCTCTTTGGAAAATGGGGATTTGAGGCGAATTTAAGAGACAATTCCATGGAGAAATGGCATTTTTATGATCAGACCAAAACCAGCGCAGAAATCGTAAAAATGCTTTATCAGGAGATTTATGATGCTTCCCGGAGCAACAACGCAGTGATCATCGGCTGCAATACCATCGGACATCTCGGCGCAGGCCTGATGCATCTGAACCGGACCGGTGACGATACCAGCGGACGTATCTGGGAGCGTACCAGACGAATGGGCGTAAATACGCTGGCATTCCGTCTTCCGCAGCACAATACGTTTTACCATATTGATGCAGACTGTGTCGGTATTTTCGGAATGATCCCATGGGAGAAAAATCGTCAGTGGGCAGACGTTCTTGCAAAGAGTGGTACACCACTGTTTGTATCCGCAAAACCTGGAGTTTTGAATCCGGAGGAATTTGAGGAGCTGCATCAGATCATGCTGCGTGCATCAGAACAGGAAGAGCATTTTGTTCCGCTTGACTGGGAAGAAATCGACTGCCCGGAGGTATGGGGAGAAAACGGCGAAACTATCACTTATGACTGGTTTGACAACGAAGGTCCGACCATGGATGCTACGGTGGAATACTATAATGCCAAGGTAGTTGTTCCGTAAATCAGGAAAAGTGGTTCAGCAATCCAGAAGATCCTCGGCATGATGATATTTTTCCCGGTATTCCCGTGGCGTCATGCCGGTTTCTTTTTTGAAGGCACGGGAAAAGGCAAATGGATTTTGATATCCGCAGGAGAACGCCACGTTGGAGACAGGGATATCCGTGATGGTCAGAAGCTCCCGGGCGTTGATGATCTTGGCTGAAGTCAGGAATGCTTGGGGTGTGGTTCCAAGATGTTTTTTAAAAAGTCCGTAAAGGTGGCTGCGGCTGATATGGAGATAGTCAGCAACATCTGTCACAGTGATATTCTGTAGCGGACTTTTTTTGATGTAATCAACAGCCTGTGTGATGTAAAAATTCTCATTGGATTCCATGGTCGTGTAGGAAGCATGAAATTCTTCCTCCAGCATGGCGATGATCCGGTAAAGACCACTCTGGATATAGGCTTCACTGGAGGGCGTCAGCTGCGGGTGAGTCATCATTTCAAGAATGGTTTCCTGATAGGGAAGAACCGAATTTAGCTGCTGGACCGGAGTTTCTTCAGTAAGATGACAGTGTTCACAAAGTATGGGAGCATTTTCTCCATTGAAACAGATCCAGATATAAATCCAGGGATCAGAAGGCTCTGCTTTGTAGAGAGAGCTGGTCACAGGAGGAATGAAAAAGCACTGTCCGGCTTTCAAGGTATATTTCCGGTTGTTCATATAGAAATATCCCTGTCCGCTCAGCACAAAATGGATGGTGTAATATCGCCGGACACCAGGGCCGTAGGACTGTTCCGGTGTACATTTTTCCCAGCCGCAGGAAATAAGATGAAGTTCTTTTGATGAAGTCTGGCGGTTCATGACCTGCTTGTTTTTCATGAGAGTTTTCTGCCTTTCGATATATGGTTATTATAAGTAATATCAGTTTAAAATATTTGATCTGAGGTGTAAAGAACAAAGATGAACTGATAGGACAAAAGACAGTTGCCGTGCGATAAACGTGTGGCAGCTGTTTTTCTGTTTTCTGCAAAAATTCAGACGTAATGCAGGCATTGTCTTGACACTTGTAAAAGAAAAAGGTTTACCACCAGGAAAAATATCGTTATAATAGGAGAAACGCAGTTTCTCTGCGGCAAAAATATAACGGTCCGGGAGATATCTGTGTCAGAAATATTGCTTATCCGGTGATATATCAGATGATATGAGGAATTTTCCGGTATGTAATAAGAAGGGAGAAAGATATGGCATATTTAGGTGAAGAGATCAAAAAACTTGGTTTTGGCCTTATGAGACTTCCGCAGAAATCAGAAGGTGTGATCGATGTGGAGCAGACCAAAGTCATGGTGGACAAATTTATGGAAGCCGGATTTACATATTTTGATACAGCATGGGCTTATGCAGGAAGCGAAGATGCTATCCGCGAAGCGCTGGTAGAGCGTTATCCGAGAGAAAAATATCAGTTAGCCACCAAGATGGCAGCCTGGATCAACTGCAAGACAAGAGATGAAGCTCTTGCACAGTTTAAAACATCTCTGGAGAGAACAAAGGCAGGATATTTCGACTTTTATCTTCTCCACAATCTTGGAGAGCACAGAACAAAATATTTTGATGAGTACGGTTTATGGGACTGGATCCATGAACAGAAGGAAGCCGGTCTGATCAGACATGCAGGATTTTCGTTCCACTCCACACCGGAGGAGCTGGATGCACTTCTCACTGCACATCCGGAAATGGAATTTGTACAGCTGCAGATCAATTACGCAGACTGGGAAAATCCGGTGATCCAGTCAAGAGCCTGCTACGAGGTAGCCAGAAAACATGGAAAACCGGTCATTATCATGGAACCTGTAAAAGGCGGCATGCTTGCAACTCCGCCGGAAGCAGTGGAAAAGCTTCTGAAGGAAGCAGAGCCGGAAGCATCCACAGCATCCTGGGCGATCCGTTTTGCGGCAAATCTGGAAGGCGTGATCACCGTACTTTCCGGAATGAGCAATGTTGCACAGATGGAGGATAACCTTTCCTTTATGAAGGATTTCAATGGCCTTACTGACAGTGAGAAGGAGACTCTTGATAAGGCAAGAGAGGCTATGAGCAAAATTCCTCTGATCCCATGTACAACCTGTAACTACTGTGCAAAGGTCTGTCCGATGGAAATCGGAATTTCCGGTTCTTTTACAGCAATGAATTATCTGACATTGTACGGAAATAAAGCCGCCGCAGCGCATCAGGAAGACTGGCTGGTAGTCAGTCATGGCAGAAAGCGTGCAGATGAATGTATAAAATGCGGACAGTGTGAGGAAGTATGTCCGCAGCATATTTCCATCCGCGAGGAACTTGAGAAAGTAAGCGAGGCTTTTTGCAAATAAAGGAACTGATCCGGCAGGAAGCGGATCAGGGTAAGGAGAGAGTTTAAAAATGGAAAAATTCAAAGCATTTCTAAAACGGAAGGATATCGAGATCTCTCTGAAGAGATATGGTATCGATGCACTGGGAGCTATGGCACAGGGACTTTTCTGTTCCCTGCTGATCGGTACGATCATCAACACCATTGGCACACAGTTTCACATTCCGTTTCTGACTATGGCAGTTGCCACAGTCAATGATACCCAGTATACAGTAGGTTCTCTGGCATCTGCATGAGTGGCCCTGCATGGCAGTAGCCATCGGTTACGCCTTGCATTGCCCGCCGCTGGTATTGTTTTCGCTGATCACCGTTGGATTTGCCTCCAACGCACTTGGCGGAGCAGGCGGTCCTCTGGCTGTACTGTTTGTTGCCATTGTTGCAGCTGAGATCGGTAAGGCAGTTTCAAAGGAAACAAAGATCGATATCCTTGTAACGCCTCTTGTAACCATCGGTGTGGGCGTAGGTCTTTCCGCATGGTGGGCACCGGCTCTTGGAAAAGCTGCCATGAAGGTAGGAAGCGTGATCATGTGGGCAACAGATCTGCAGCCATTCTTTATGGGAATCTTGGTTTCTGTATTTGTTGGAATCGCACTAACGCTGCCGATCTCTTCTGCTGCGATCTGCGCGGCTCTGGGACTTACCGGACTGGCAGGCGGCGCTGCAGTAGCGGGCTGCTGTGCGCAGATGGTAGGTTTTGCGGTCATGTCCTTCAGGGAAAACAAATGGGGTGGTCTTGTCTCTCAGGGAATTGGAACTTCCATGCTCCAGATGGGTAATATTGTCAGAAATCCAAGGATCTGGATCGCTCCGATCGTAACATCTGCTATCACAGGACCTATTGCAACCTGCTTGTTCAGGCTTCAGATGAACGGAACTGCTGTATCCTCAGGAATGGGTACTTGCGGTTTTGTAGGTCAGATCGGTGTGTATACAGGATGGATGAATGATATTGCAGAAGGAACCAAGACAGCTGTTACAGCTATGGACTGGGCAGGACTTTTCCTGATCTCTTTTATTCTCCCGGCAGTTCTCTGCCCGTTGATCAATATGTTTGTACGTAAGCTCGGATGGGTGAAAGATGGAGATATGACGCTGTCATAAGCTATATCAGATCTTACTTTAAAATCAAAAAAGAGTATCACAGGAACTCATTGATAGTGATGAGCTTTGTGATACTCTTTTATTTTAACTTTTATGCTACATGTGATCCGGTGGCATTACTCCGTTCCAGTCCACAGGCCTTTGCATATTCATGGAGTTTCTCTTTTGCGGAATAATTCAGATTCTGAGGAACTTGGATCTGAATGGTTACATACTGATCACCGCGGACGGAAGGGTTCTTCATGGAAACAATGCCTTTTCCTCTCAGGCGGATCTTGGAACCGGACTGCATACCTTCCCTGATCTTACAGATAACATTTCCGTAAAGGGTGGGAACGGTGGCTTCACCGCCGAAAACAGCGGTTGTGTAAGGAATAGAAATGGTGGTATAAACATCCGATCCCTTTCGTTCATAGCCAGGACGTGTTCCTACGGTAACCTTCAGAAGAAGGTCACCAGGCTCACCGCCGCCGGTTCCGGGCATGCCTTTTCCTTTCAGACGGATACTCTTGCCGGTATCAATACCTGCCGGAATATGAATCTGAAGTGTCTGCGGTGCACCGGAGCTTCCGTCCGGACCGGACAGAGAGATCCTTTTATCTGCACCAAAAGCTGCCTCATCAAAGGTAACGTTGATGCTGGCCTTCACATCAGAGCCTTTTTGCGGAAAATCCTGTTGATGGAATCCGCCGAAGCCGTTGCCACTGTGAAAGCCACTTCCGCCAAATCCACTGTGAAAGCCGCCACCGTTACCGGTGAAATGCTCATATGTGCCATTGCTGCCGAAACCGCGGCTTTCGCCGTGACTGCCGTGGAACATATTTCCGAAGATATCACCAAAAATATCGTCCATATTTTCACCGTTAAAATGAAATTCTTGATAGCTGCCATTGCCGCCACCCTGGAATCCGCCGAATCCACCGGCACCTGCGCCGGCTCCAGGATCAGCTCCTGCTTCAAATGCGGCATGACCAAACTGATCATACATTTTTTTCTTCTTTGGATCACTTAAGACATCGTAGGCTTCGTTTACTTCTTTAAATTTATCTGCGGCATCTGCATTACCGGCGTTTGTATCCGGATGATATTTTTTGGCCAGTTTACGATAGGCTTTTTTTATTGTTTTTTCATCTGCGTTCCGGTCAATGCCCAGAACATCGTAATAATCTCTTTTTACTGCCATGGTATTCACCTTCCCTTATATTATAGTCTGCAGCGTCCCGGATGATTGATCTGTCCTCTCAGAGGACAGATCTCCCGGACTGTCATATATTGAACGTATGCGTATAAAATTCCCCGGGAAAAATCCCGGGGCATTACTTTTATCTTGTTCTACATGTAATATAACACTACTAATTAAAAGTGTCAATACCTGCATTGTGGAAAAGAACATTTTGGACTGCAATAAGAGATGTGATTCTTACAGCTATCAGCTGAAAATATGATATAATACTACCATAAATTCCGGTGCGGTCTGCTCAGTAAATAAAAAACAGAGAGAGCCGCAGATCAGAGAAAGATCCAAAAAAGAAAAGGAGGCGTATAATATGAGAAAAAGAACTCTTCTGTCCCATATAAAGGCAGTAAAAAGGCTGGTACTTCTGACACTTATACTGGCAGCAGCTTTTCCGGCGACGATCCGGGAGGCAAAGGCAGCAGCAGGAACCACTTTTAAAGTCAAAGTCACAGATGGATACCTGGCTCTCCGGAGTGAGAAGGCTTTTGACAAAGGCAATGAGATCGGACAGCTGAATACAGGAGATCTTGTGGAAGTTACAAATCGGAAGGACGCTACCTACTGGTATGCATACGTGCCAAGACTGGATAAATCCGGATATCTGGACAAAAACTATATCCAGATAGCAGAGAACGCCACAGCTTCCAACGATTCCTGGACAGTAAAGGTAAAAAAAGGCTATCTGGCTCTTCGAAGTACCGCAGCTTACAATGACAGTAACGAGATCGGACGTCTGAATACCGGAGATGTCGTTCTTGTAAAGGACAGCAGTGATTCTACTTACTGGTACGTATATGCTCCGGGGCTTGATAAATCCGGATATGTGGATAACCGGTATATTTACAACAGTGGTCTGTGGACAGTTAAAGTAGAAACTGGTTATCTTGCCCTTCGCAATAAGGCAGCCTATAATGAAAGCAATGAGATCGGACAGCTGAATACCGGTGACACGGTTCAGGTGAAGGACACCAGCAACGATCAGTACTGGTATGTATATGTTCCGCAGCTGGATAAGACCGGTTATGTTGACAGGAACTATCTTACCGGAGGCTCAGGTACGACAACTCCATCCATGACTGTTAAAGTGGAAAGCGGATATCTGGCTCTGCGCAGTACAAAGGCGTATGACAAGGACAATGAGATTGCCCAGCTGAATAACGGAGATACGGTAGAAGTCATTGAGAAGAAAGACAGTACTTACTGGTATGTATATGTTCCAAAGCTTGGAAAAGAAGGATATGTAGATAAGAACTACCTTAAATAAAAAGATAAAGGATGCTTGTTGCCGGATCTGCCTGAAGAGGAACAGAAAGCCGGAACAAGAAACGGGGAGGCAGAAAGATGACTCTGGCACAGCTCAGATATACCATAGCAATTGCAAAAGCCGGATCTATGAACGAGGCAGCAAAAAGCCTTTATATTTCTCAGCCCAGTCTTTCCACGGCAATCCGGGAGCTGGAAGCAGAAACCGGTGTTGAGATCTTCCGAAGAACGAACCGAGGAATCGCCGTAACGCCTGCAGGCGAAGAATTTCTGGGGTATGCAAGGCAGGTGGTGGAACAGTACGAACTGATGGAAGCCAAATATATTTCCAAGGAACAGTCACGCAAAAAATTCAGTGTTTCCATGCAGCATTATACCTTTGCAGTTAATGCCTTTGTGGAGCTGGTAAAGCAATTCGGCATGGATGAGTACGAATTTGCGGTCCACGAGACCAAGACGCATCAGGTCATCGAGGATGTCCGTAATTTCAAGAGTGAGATCGGGATCCTCTACGTAAATGATTTTAACCGTAAGGTACTTACAAAAATGTTTCACGAGTATGGTCTGGAGTTTCACGAACTTCTCAACTGTCGGATCTACGTTTATATGTGGAAGGGGCATCCTCTGGCGAAGCGTGAGAAGATCACGCTGGAAGAACTGAAGGAATATCCGTGTCTGTCCTTTGAACAGGGAGGAAATAACTCTTTTTATTTTGCTGAGGAGGTTTTGAGCACCTATGAATACAAACGGCTGATCAAAGCCGATGACAGGGCTACTATGCTGAACCTGATGGTAGGACTGAATGGATATACCTTATGCTCCGGTATTATCTGTGAGGATCTTAATGGTTCCGATTACTGTGCTGTGAAGCTGGATTCCGATGAGATCATGACAATCGGTTATGTTGCCAGAAAGGGTGTTAACATCAGTGCCCTTGGGAAAAAATATCTGGAGGAGATTTCCAGATATAAGGATAAAGCACTGAAATAAGAGAAAATAAAATCTGACAGATCACTGCCGGAGAAGACGGGAAAAGCTTCTGGTATTTATGATACCGGAGGGTTGTTTCCCTGTGTATTCTCAGATACGTAGCGATGCGTATCATGCAGGAATCTGTCAGATCTTTATTTACATTAAAAGTTTTTGGCAGTGGAAATTTTATTCTGCAAGCCGATCACACACGGATCACAAAACCATCTTTACGCGGTTTGGCTGTTGGATACTCACAGTCACGGTATCCAAGAACACAGTGGCCCACGCCGATATATTCCTCCGGAACACCCCACTGCTTCTTCAGCTCTTTTCCTTCCTCGGAGTCAAAAACTTCTTTTGCACGGTGAATCCAGCAGGAGTCCACGCCGAGAGCATGTGCGGCATTCATGAGATTTCCCATCACAAGACTTCCGTTTTCCACACAGGTGCCCATTTTGCTGTCGGAAAAGACAATGATCACAGTTGGGGCGCCGTAGAACGGATCTGAGGTGCTGCCCATAACAGCTGCGTTCATTTTGGAAAGCCTTGCAACCAGCTCCGGATCCTGTGTCACTACCATAAGAGTGCTCTGCTGTCCCATGCCGCTGGGGGAATATTCTCCCGCCTCCAGGATCGTATCCAGAGTTTCTTTCGGAACAAGCTCTTTTTTGTAGGCGCGGATGCTTCTGCGTTCTAACAGGTTTTTGATGCTTTCATTCATGATCATTACCTCCTGATGTTAAATTTTGTTGAAAATATTTTCTGCAAAAGAAAGTAAATTTCTTTTTATTCTGATAAAAACCATTATAACGCAGATGATTATAGTTTCCAATAGATAGAAGGATATAACTTTACAATTTATAAAGAAATATTATATAATCTGGTTATGATATTCCTGCGGCGGATGCGGGAGAATTTCGGGTGGAGATACAGAGACAGAATAGTTAAGACAGAAAATATGAGGTGCCAGATGGAAAAGATTCGGAAACATTTTTATTTTTCAGGAAGAGTACAGGGAGTAGGCTTTCGTTACCGCTCCTATTATATTGCACAGTCCATGGGACTGACCGGCTGGGTACGGAATCTCTGGGATGATCGTGTGGAAATGGAAGTACAGGGAACCAGAGAAGAAATCCGGGAGATGGTAGAACGCCTTTCTCAGCAGAGCTTTGTGGAGATCGAGGGGATTGAAGCAAGGGAAATCCCACTGGAGGAGGAGTTTGGCTTTCATGTGAGAGAATAGTGAAATAGCCGGTTCATTCCAGCTCCAGTGCCAGATACAACAGAACAGCGTCCCGGAATTTTCGGGGATTGAGACCACATTTTTTATAAATGTGGTTTAATTTATATTGAAGAGTATTTTTGTGGAGAAAAAGCTTCTCTGCGGCATCAGCCAGAGACATTTCCAGGGAAAAATAAGTTCACAGAAGGTTCTTTTCATCCGGGGACAGCTGATAACCAAACAGCAGAACAGTTATTTGGCTGCAGAGCTGCGCAGAAAATATCCGCCTGACACGTAAATGAACATTTCACGTTTCCGGTACACGGAATGATAGAACGGAGAGTACGGATATCAGCTTTACATAAAAATCATACAGGAGGAAAATAAAATGAAGGTAGTAACAGCGATCGATTCTTTTAAGGGCAGTATGACATCCATGGAGGCAGGCTTTGCAGCTGCTGAAGGTATCCATCGTGTGGATGCGGACGCAGAAGTTCAGGTAAGACCACTGGCAGACGGTGGAGAGGGAACCGTGGAAGCCCTTGTCGCAGGAATGAACGGAAAAACAGAGCACGTAAAGGTTACGGGGCCTCTTGGCGAGCCGGTGATCTGTGAGTATGGCATCATCGAAAGCACAAAGACCGCAGTGATCGAAATGGCTGGTGCAGCAGGGATCACGCAGGTGCCGGACGAAAAAAGAAATCCTCTTTATACCACAACCTACGGTGTCGGTGAGGTGATCAAGGACGCCATCGAAAAAGGCTGCCGCAGATTTATTGTGGGTATCGGCGGAAGCGCCACCAATGACGGTGGTGTGGGAATGCTTCAGGCACTTGGCTATGCATTTCTGGATAAAGACGGAAAGCAGGTCCTTCCGGGAGCAAGGGGCCTGAAAGACATCACAGAGATCACAGCTGCCTATGTGATCCCGGAGCTTGCAGAATGTAAATTCCGTGTTGCCTGTGATGTCACAAATCCTCTTTGCGGAGAGCTTGGATGCAGTTCCATCTACGGACCGCAGAAGGGTGCTACGCCGGAGATGATCCAGGACATGGATCAGTGGCTGGGTGCTTACGCAGAGCTTGCAAAGGAGCGTTTTCCGAAAGCAGATGCAAAGTATCCGGGAACAGGTGCTGCCGGCGGAATGGGATTTGCATTCCTGACCTTTACCGATGCAGTCCTGGAATCCGGGATCAACATCGTGCTGGATGAGACAAAACTTGAGGACTACATCAAAGACGCGGATCTTGTGATCACAGGTGAGGGACGTATGGATGGACAGACAGCCATGGGAAAAGCGCCGGTAGGTGTTGCAAAGCTTGCAAAGAAATATGGCAAAAAAGTGATCGCCTTTGCAGGTGCCGTACAGCGTGACGCAAGAGCTGCAACGATGCAGGGATCGATGCCTTTTTCCCGATCCTCCGCGGAGTGGTAACTCTGGAGGAGGCCATGAAAAATGAGAATGCCAAGCAGAATCTGGCAGATACTGCAGAGCAGGTTATCAGACTGATGAAATAAATAAAAGGCATATGATCCGTAAATTTCAGGATTCCTGCAGAAATACAGAGCGTGAGTGTCTGATCTGCTGTAAGAATAAATTTGGTGAAAGACGCTGCGAAGACATTGGATGATAATACAAAAGACAGGCCACCTCAGAAGCCTGTCTTTTTTGTGGTTTATAATTTGTAAAAATAAGGGAGCTGTAACCGGATTAAATCAATTTATGTTATGGGGATTTCAGTCTTATCCTTCGATCGGCTCAAAATCCACAGCGCCATGCTTGCACAGCGGGCAGATGATATCTTCCGGAAGTTCATCGCCTTCATAGATGTATCCGCAGACTTTGCATACCCAGCCTTTTTTGCCCTCGGTCTGTGGCTTTGGCTTTACATGTTTCTGGTAGTAGGTGTAAGTCATGGTATCCTGATCGCTCATGACACGGGCCTCTGTGACGCTGCAGATGAACATTCCGTGAGTGCCGAGATCCACATAGTTTTCTACCTTCAGGGACATGAAAGCATTGATATATTTGTCCAGGAATACCAGGCCGTTGTCGGAGTGGTTTACTTTCTGTCCGGCAAATTTATCGGTGCTTCTGCCGGACTGGAAGCCGAACTGCTCAAAAACAGAGAACGGAGCATCTGTGGACAGGCAGTTTACGTTCATGATACCGGTCTGCTGGATCACGTGGTGAGAGTAGTTTGCCTTGTTGATGTTGACAGCCACGCGATATGGGTTGTCGGTAAGCTGTGTAACGGTATTGACGATCAGACCGTTGTCCTTTTTGCCATCGTTGGAGGTTACCACATAGAGACCGTAACCGATGCGGAACAGAGCAGTCATATCATTCTTATTGGCAAGATCATCGCTTTTTGCAATGTATTCCTGGCAGAGCTCATCAGCCATAGCTTCCATCTGCTTGCGGTTTTCTTCGTTTACTGCAGACATGATCTTAACTGTGGTATTCAGCCAGCTGATCTTTTTGCATTTGGAAAGCATTTCTTTCATAACTTTCGCTGCCAGCGGTGCCCAGGTTCCGTTTTCAATCAGTCCTACCGTGCGGTTCTGGAAGTTGTGCTCTGTCAGACGGGTAATAAAGTCGTTCATAAACGGATAGATACCTGCATTATATGTGGTGGTTGCGAGAACCAGCTTGGAGTAACGGAAAGCATCGCTCAGTGCCTGGGACATATCATCTCTTGCAAGGTCATAGATCAGAACACGCGGACATCCTTTGGCACGGAATTTATCGGCAAGCTGTGCGACTGCTGTTCTTGTGTGGCCGTAAACGGAAGTGTAGGCGATCACGATTCCGTCATCCTCCGGTGTATAGGAAGACCAGGTATCATAGAGACTGATATAATGTCCAAGATCTTCAGTAAGAACCGGTCCGTGGAGCGGGCAGATGGTCTGGATATCCAGAGTTGCGGCTACTTTCAGAAGATTCTGCACCTGCACACCATATTTTCCAACGATGCCGATATAGTATCTTCTTGCCTCATCGTCCCATGGTTCATCTGCATCCAGGGCACCGAATTTTCCGAAGCCGTCTGCGGAAAAAAGAACCTTTTCTGTGCTGTCATAAGTGACCATAACCTCCGGCCAGTGAACCATCGGTGCAAATACAAAAGTCAGATTGTGTTTTCCAAGGGAAAGGGTTCCGCCGTTATCTACGATGATCTGATGACTTTCCAGATCCAGGTCAAAGAAATTCTGCATCATGGCGAAGGCTTTTTTGTTGGAAACAACGATGGTGTCCGGATAAGCCTTCAGGAAGTTTGCGATGTTGGCTGCATGATCCGGTTCCATATGCTGTACGATCAGATAATCCGGTTTCCGGTCACCCAGAACTTTCTGGATATTATCAAGCCATTCGTGAGTAAAATTTGCATCTACCGTATCCATAACCGCAATTTTTTCGTCCAGGATCACATAGGAGTTGTAGGACATGCCGTTCGGCACTTTGTACTGGCCTTCAAAAAGGTCAACCTGATGATCATTAACGCCTACATATTTGATGGTATCTGTGATTTTCATGAGCGATTCCTCTTTTCTTTCTATGGTGGATTTATTTATATGCTTCAGGTTTTGTTTGTTTCTTAACTTTGATAAAAATATAACAGAAATCGACAACAAAAACTGTTGCAAATACAACAAAACAGAAAAAAATTCCAGACTTTACATTTTTTTCGTGCTGGTATAAAATCAGAAACATGCAGCAAAATAAAATACGGATATCTGCTTTGAGAGTCCTCTTACATAGTCCTGGATGCAGAGAGAAAAGTACAGATATGCGGAAGATTATTTTGCCGGTGGGAGGAAAATTTATGGAGCATATCACTTTATTTACGGATATTTTGCCCGAAGAACAGGAAAGGATGCGTGTCTGCTTCAAAGTCCGGGAGAAAGTTTTTCAGAATGGAGAAACCATAATGGAATATTCCAGCTCCATGAAAAAGATCGGTCTGATCCAGGAGGGAAGAGCAGTTCTCTACTGCTGTGACGAGGATGGAAATGAGTATGTCATCGATGAATTGAATAAGGACAGTGTATTTGGCGAACCGTTTCTGCTTTCGTCAGATTCCCAGCATTATTATGTATGTGCCACTACCGTGACGAAAGTGCTGTTTATTGATTATGAGCATGTGATCAAGCGCTGTGAAAATGCCTGTCATCATCACAGCCAGATGGTCAGTAATCTGCTGCAGATGACGGCCCTTCGTTCCAGGCAGCAGACAGATCGGATATACATGCTTTCACGATCCTCCACCAGGAAGAAGCTGATAGCCTATCTGCATTCTCTGGCTGCGGAAAAAAATGCCGGGAAATTCAAGCTGCCCATGTCCTATACCGCACTGGCCCAGTACTTAAGTGTGGACCGTAGTGCCATGATGCGGGAGATCAAAAATCTTTCGGATGAGGGTGTGATCCGAAGAAACGGACGGAATGTGGAGCTGCTTAAATAGAGGAGAAGATCATCATGAATGTTACCGTAAGAAAATACGAAGAAAAAGATCTTCCGGATCTGATCCGGATATGGAATGAGGTTGTAGAAGACGGTGTGGCTTTTCCACAGGAAGAATGCCTTAACGAAGAGACAGGAAAAGCTTTTTTTGCAGAACAGACCTATACAGCTGCAGCAGTAGATGCGGAAAGCGGAAAAGTTTACGGACTTTACATTCTTCATCCGAATAATATCGGAAGATGCGGTCATATCTGTAACGCCAGCTATGCGGTAAGCAGAGATTCCAGAGGACTTCACATAGGAGAAAAGCTGGTATCCGATTGTCTGACCCGGGGAAAAGAGCATGGTTTTGGTGTCCTGCAGTTTAATGCGGTTGTGGCCTGCAATGTTCCTGCAAGACATCTTTATGAGAGACTTGGATTTACCCAGCTTGGCGTGATCCCGAAGGGGTTCCGTATGAAGGATGGACATTATGAGGATATCTGTCCGTATTATCATGAACTGTAAGAGAATTTTGAAAGGATTTTTAAATGAAAAATCTTCAGATCACTGCATACATGCAGCATTTTATACGGCAGCAGGTCATGCCGGGAGACATCTGTATCGATGCAACAATGGGAAATGGCAATGACACGGCTCTGTTAAGCCAGCTTGCAGGAAAAAGAGGACGGGTTCTGGCTTTTGACATTCAGAAGCAGGCACTGGAACATACGAAGGAGCGACTGAAAAGAGATAACTGTCCGGAAAATTATCAGCTTCTTCTGGAGTCTCATGAGAATATGGATGTTTATGCAGAAGAAGAAACCGTGTCCTGCATCACCTTTAATCTGGGATATCTTCCCGGCGGAGACCATTCGGTGGCGACCAGAGCAGACAGCAGCATAAGAGCGGTAGAAAGCGGACTTAAGCTTCTGAAAAAAGGCGGACTTATGACACTTTGTATTTACAGTGGCGGGGATACGGGATATCAGGAACGGGATGAGATGCTTGCGTTTATCCGTCAGCTGGATCCTCATAAATATCTGGTGATCCTGTCGGAATATGCAAACCGGCCTAATGATCCGCCCATACCGGTGCTGATCATCAAACTGCAATGAATACATAAATCGGTTACTGTCCGAAATACAGGACACAGAGCCGGAGGGAGCTATCATGAATGATTACATATATTATTATCTGCTTGCAGTCAATATCCTGGCCTTTGTGCTTTTCGGAGTTGACAAGCAGAAAGCCCGTCGTAATAAATGGCGGATCCCGGAGAGGACCTTGATCTTAAGTGCTGTCATCGGTGGCAGCGTCGGGGCGATCCTTGGCATGAGATTTTTTCACCACAAAACCCGAAAAGCCAGATTTGCAATTGGTGTACCGGTGATACTGCTGGTGCAGATTGGTGTGGTGTGCCTGGTACAGTGGGCGATGAAGTAAAACTATGAAGGCAATAACTATAAATGCAATAACCATAAATACAATACCTGTCTGAAAAAAATAAGACAGCTGTCACAGGACAGAGGAGAGATCAATACTCCACGCCTGGGGCAGCTGTTATTTTTTTCATAAAAGGATGCTCAAAAATTCCTTCTTGACAAATACTTTTATGATGATATAATTTGATAATCAAAATATTTTAAGATAAAAGATAATTCAGAGAACAGCAGTACAGATTTATACAGACTGATTTAAGACAGATATCATGGAGAAAAATATGACAGGTAAAATATGTGGAACCGGTTCGTGGGCACCGGACAGAGTGTGGGATAACAACGATCTGGCAAAGATGGTGGAAACCAGTGATCAGTGGATTCGGGAAAGAACCGGTGTGGTACAGAGACATATTGCAAAAGAGGACGAAGATACTGTGACGATGGCAGCGGGGGCAGCATTAAAAGCTCTGGAAGACGCAGAAATGAAGGCAGAAGAAATCGATCTGATCCTTGTGGCAACCATTTCTCCAACAGAGATCATGCCCTGTGTGGCATGTGGGGTGCAGGAGCGGCTCGGAGCGGAAAAGGCTACCTGCTTTGATCTGAACGGCGCCTGCACAGGATCTCTTCTGGCACTGAACACTGCGCAGGCATACCTGGCCCAGGGAATATATAGGAATGCCCTTGTGATCGGAGCGGAAAAACTGTCCGGTTTAACGGACTGGACAGATCGTGGCACCTGCATTCTTTTCGGGGATGGTGCGGGAGCAGTCGTGCTGAGAGCAGAAGAGGGTGGAAGCTATGCACAGGTAACCCATTCCATTGGAAAAAAAGGCGGTGCACTTACCTTACAGAGCAGAAATCAGATCCGTTATGAAAATGATCCGAAGGCAAAGGAAACCTACATACAGATGAACGGAAAGGAAGTGTTCAGCTTTGCCGTGAGCAAGGTACCGGAGGCTGTGAAGGAGCTTCTTTCCCGAGAGCAGGTTTCCTGTGAAGATATCAGTTATTATCTTCTCCACCAGGCAAATGAGCGCATCATCCGTTCTGCAGCAAGGCGGCTGGGCGAAGACATTTCCAAGTTCCCTATGAATATGGACAGATACGGCAATACTTCTTCCGCAAGTCTTCTTATCCTCCTGGATGAGATGAAAAAAAGTGGAAAACTGCAGCGGGGTGACAGAATGGTCCTTGCAGGCTTCGGCGGCGGACTGACGTACGGAGCAAGCCTGATCGAGTATTAAAGCCCCTGTTAATGAATTGTTAAAATAAGGCTACGTAGTGAATGCGGATGTTTTTATCCGCTTGATCCAAATAAACCGCGGATGCTTTTATCCGCTTGATTTAATTTTCCGGAGGTAAAAGATGAAAACAAAAGTTACAGAATTACTTGGTATTGAATATCCCATCATCCAGGGCGGTATGGCCTGGGTGGCAGATCATCACATTGCGGCAGCAGTATCCGAGGCAGGCGGCTTGGGACTGATCGCAGCGGCAAACGCACCGGCAGAGTGGGTGCGTGAGCAGATCCGTGAGGCGAAAAAACTGACAGATAAGACTTTTGGTGTAAACATCATGCTGATGAGTCCAAGTGCCGATGAGGTTGCGAAGATCGTAGTAGAAGAAGGGATCAAGGTAGTAACAACCGGTGCCGGAAGCCCGGAAAAATACATGGAAGCATGGAAAGCTGCCGGAGTAAAGGTGATCCCGGTTGTTGCATCTGTAGCTCTTGCAAGAAGAATGGAGCGCTGTGGCGCAGATGCAGTGGTAGCAGAGGGAACCGAGTCCGGCGGACATATCGGTGAGACAACCACTATGGCGCTGGTACCGCAGGTCGTGGATGCAGTAAAGATCCCGGTAATTGCAGCAGGTGGAATTGCAGACGGTCGTGGGATCGCGGCAGCCTTTATGCTGGGTGCAGAAGCCGTACAGATGGGAACCCGATTTGTGGCAACAGAGGAATGTCACGTACATGAGAATTACAAACAATTCCTTCTGAAAGCCAGGGATATCGACACAAGAGTAACCGGCCGTACCACAGGTCATCCGGTCCGTACCTTAAGAAACCCTATGACAAAGGAATATCTGGAGAAAGAAGCTGCAGGCGCATCCTTTGAAGAACTGGAAATGCTGACACTTGGTGGCTCAGGAAGGCTGTTGTTGACGGCGATGTAAAAACCGGAAGCGTTATGTCCGGACAGATCGCAGGTATGGTAAAGGATGTACCGACCTGTAAGGAGCTGATGGCAAGACTGATCAGAGAGACAAAAGAGACTGTAAAGAAAAACAGTTTTCTTGTGGAGGAATAATAAATGGGAAAAACAGCATTCATCTTTCCGGGCCAGGGTGCACAGAAGGCCGGAATGGGAAAAGATTTTTATGAGAAATACGATACAGCAAAGGATGTTTTCGACTCTGCCGGTGAGTGGCTGGATCTGGATATGAAAGCACTTTGCTTTGAAGAAAATGACAGGCTTGACCTGACTGAATATACACAGGCTGCACTGGTCACTACCTGTCTTGCCATGGAGAAGGTGGTAGAGGAGATGGGACTTCATCCAGATGTAACCGCAGGATTAAGCCTTGGCGAGTACTGCGCTATTGAAGCTGCCGGCGGCATGGAGCTGAAGGATGCTGTTACTACCGTGAGAAAAAGGGGAATCCTTATGGAGCAGGCAGTTCCGGCAGGTAAGGGAAGCATGGCAGCAGTTATGGGAATGGAGACAGAGAAGATCGAGGAAGTGCTTGCAGACATTGCAGATGTAAGCATTGCAAACTACAACTGTCCCGGCCAGATCGTGATCACAGGCCTTGCGGAGGCAGTTGCGGAAGCCTCTGAAAAGCTGAAGGCAGCCGGAGGAAGAAGAGTGATCCCGTTAAATGTCAGCGGACCGTTCCACTCCGCAATGCTTGCCACTGCAGGAAAAGAACTGGGAAAGGTTCTGGAGGGTGTCACACTTCATGAACTTAAAATCCCGTATGTGACAAACGTGACCGCAGAGTATGTGGAAGATCCGGCGGAAACAAAAGCACTTCTGGAAAAACAGATTTCTTCTTCCGTGCGCTGGCAGCAGAGTGTGGAAAATATGATCCGTCAGGGAGTAGATACATTTATTGAGATCGGACCGGGAAGAACCCTTGCCGGATTTATGAGAAAGATCGACAGAAATGTAAAAGTATATAACATCCAGACCGTAGAAGATGCAGAGAAGGTCTGCCGGGAACTGGTATAAATATTGGAAAAAAAGATAAAGAATCAAAAATAAAGCAGGCATAGTGCAGCAGACAGAAATGCCAGGTAACAAATGCGGATCACGGATGACCGCATAACATCAGAAAGGAATTCATATGTCAGAGAAAAAAATCGCAGTTGTAACAGGCGGTGCACGTGGAATCGGGAAAGCCATCGCCCTGGAGCTTGCAAAAGCAGGAAACCTTGTAGTGATCAATTATAACGGCTCAGAAGAAAAAGCCCGGGAAACAAAAGCAGAGATCGAGGCAGCCGGCGGCCAGGCAGATATCCTGCAGTGCAATGTGGCAGATTTTGATGCATGTGAAGCTTTTTTCAAAGCTGTTGCAGAGAAATACGGACGTGTTGATATCCTGGTAAATAATGCCGGAGTTACGAAGGACGGACTTCTCATGAAAATGAGTGAGGAAGATTTTTCCAGAGTTGTTGACATCAATCTGAAAGGAACCTTCAACTGCATCCGTCATGTGTCCAGAATGATGCTGAAGCAGAGAAGCGGCCGGATCATCAGCCTTTCATCGGTGGTAGGCCTTCGTGGAAATGCAGGACAGGCCAATTATGCGGCATCCAAAGCCGGGATCATCGGTCTTACAAAATCCGCTGCAAAGGAGCTGGCATCCAGAGGAATCACGGTCAACGCCATTGCACCGGGATTTATCAAAACAGACATGACGGACGTGCTTTCTGACAAAGTAAAAGAAAATATTGCGGCATCTATCCCCATGGGAAGCATGGGAACAACAGAAGACGTGGCAAAGGCAGCCGCATTTCTGGCATCAGACGGTGCACGTTACATCACAGGACAGGTACTTCGCGTAGACGGCGGAATGGCAATGTAAAGAAGGCTCCCCGGAGTCAGGAGGATAGATTGATGAAAAGACGAGTAGTAGTAACAGGACTTGGAGCAGTAACACCGATCGGAAATGATGTGGAAAGCTTCTGGAACGGAGTAAAAGAAGGAAAGGTGGGGATCGGACCGATCACCCGTTTTGATACGACCGGATACAAGGCAACACTGGCAGCAGAGCTTAAAGATTTTGTGGCAAAGGATCGCATGGATCCGAGAACTGCAAGAAGAATGGAGCCTTTTTCCCAGTATGCGGTAGCAGCTGCACTGGAAGCAGTGGAAAATTCCGGGCTTAAGATGGAAGAGGAAGATCCGTACATGGTAGGCGTTATCATCGGCTCCGGTGTGGGAAGTCTTCAGGCTACCGAGACCAATGAGAAGAAGCTTATGGAAAAAGGTCCTTCAAGAGTGGATCCGCTTCTTGTTCCGAAGATGATCACAAATATGGCAGCCGGAAATGTTTCTATCGCTACCGGCGCAAAAGGAAAATGCACCAACGTGGTAACGGCATGTGCGACAGGAACACATTGTATCGGAGATGCTTTCCGTGCCATTCAGTATGGTGATGCAGATGTAATGCTTGCCGGTGGTACAGAGGGAGCTGTCTGCCCTATCGGTATCGCAGGCTTTGCAAGCCTTACTGCACTGAGCACAAGTGAGGATCCGCTGCGTGCATCCATTCCGTTTGATAAAGACAGAGGCGGTTTTGTTATGGGCGAGGGTGCAGGTGTGGTTGTTCTGGAAGAGCTTGAGCATGCCAAAAAGAGAAATGCCAATATTCTGGCAGAAGTTGTGGGATACGGTGCAACTGCAGATGCTTTCCATATCACATCTCCGGCCGAGGACGGAAGCGGCGCCGCACGTGCTATGGAAAATGCCATGAAGGAAGCAGGTGTTGCACCGGCGCAGGTAGATTATATCAATGCACACGGAACCGGAACACATCACAATGACCTGTTTGAAACAAGAGCTATCAAGCTTGCGTTTAAGGACGCTGCCAAGGATGTAAAGATCAATTCCACAAAATCCATGGTGGGCCATCTTCTTGGCGCAGCAGGAGCTGTTGAGTTTATCGTATGCGTAAAATCCATTCTGGACGGATTTATCCATCAGACAGTGGGAACAACAGAAACAGAGGAGGAGCTTGATCTGAACTATATGATCGGCGCTCCGGCAAAACAGGAAGTTCGTTATGCAATGAGCAATTCCCTTGGATTTGGAGGACACAACGGAACATTGCTTGTAAAGAAGTATGAGGAGGACTGAAGCTATGGAATTTAACCAGATTCTTGAACTGATCGATCACGTATCTGCATCAGAGCTTACTGCCTTTACATATGAGACAGCAGATCTGACCTTAAGTATGGAGCATGGAAAGCCACAGATCATCCAGGGGGTTATAGGAGAAACTGTGGAAAACATTCCGGCAGTAGGAATGACCGGTGGAAAAGTCCGCAGGGCAGTGAATACAGCACCGGTGGCAGGCAAAGATCCTGTGGTACCAGCTTCAACAGATGAAATGGCAGTGACAATGACAGGAAAAACTGTGGCAGAAGCACAGGGAGTGAAAGGTACTGAGCAGTCGGAAACCGTACCACAGAGCGGGGAAGATCAGACAGGCAGCCTGGTAACATCTCCGCTGGTAGGAACCTTCTATGCTGCACCGTCCCAGGATCTTCCGCCTTACGTTCAGGTGGGAGACAAGGTAAAAAAAGGCCAGGTTCTTGCAATCGTGGAAGCTATGAAGCTGATGAATGAGATCGAAAGTGATTTTGACGGCGAGATCGCAGAGATCTATGTGGAGAACGGACAGCCGGTAGAATACGGTCAGAAGCTTTTCCGTATCCGATAAGTACCTTCAGATCAGAATCAGAGAATAAGAAAAATTATTGTTTCAGGAGGATAGAGAATGAAGCATCTTGATGTAAAACAGATTGAGGAGATCATTCCACACAGACATCCGTTTCTGCTTGTGGACTATATTGAAGATTATGAGCCGGGTGAATTTGCTGTCGGATATAAATGTGTGACCTTCCGCGAGGATTTTTTTCGGGGACATTTTCCCCAGGAGCCGGTAATGCCGGGTGTTCTGATGGTAGAAGCGCTGGCACAGGTGGGTGCGGTAGCCATTCTTTCCCTGGAGGACATGAAGGGAAAAACCGCTTATTTCGGAGGCATCAACAAGTGTAAATTCCGCAGAAAGGTAGCTCCGGGAGACAAGCTCCGTCTTGAAACAAAGATCATCCGCAGAAAGGGTCCTGTAGGCATTGGTTCTGCAGTGGCATCTGTGGATGGCGAGGTTGCCGTAGAGGCTGAGCTTACATTTATGATCGGGTAAGGTGATTGTATGATTCGAAAGTTACTGATCGCCAATAGAGGCGAGATCGCGGTGCGTATTATCCGTGCCTGCAGAGAAATGGGAATTGCCACAGTGGCGGTTTATTCTGAGGCAGATGAGGAAAGCCTTCACACACAGCTGGCGGACGAAGCAATCTGTATCGGACCGGGACCATCTGCACAGAGCTATCTGAATATGGAACAGATCATCAGTGCAACCATGGTTTCCGGTGCGGATGCCATTCATCCGGGATTTGGCTTCCTTTCTGAAAATGCCAGATTTGCGGAGCTCTGCGAAAAATGCGGGATCACATTTGTGGGTCCTCCATCAAAGGTCATCCGTATGCTGGGCAACAAAAAAATTGCAAGAAGCACCATGATCGCAGCTGGTGTTCCGGTAGTTCCGGGCAGCGAAGGGGATGTGGAGGATATTGAAACCGGTCTTAAGGAAGCTGAGAGAATCGGTTATCCGGTGATCATCAAGGCAGCTCTTGGCGGCGGCGGAAAAGGCATGCGTGTGGCAAACACACCGGAGGAATTTCCGGAAGCCTATGCAACCGCCAGAAAAGAGTCTGAGATCGCTTTTGGCGACGGTACCATGTATATTGAACATTTCGTGGTAAATCCGAGACATATTGAGTTTCAGATCCTTGCAGACAGCTTCGGAAATGTGATCCATCTGGGAGAGCGTGACTGCTCCATCCAGAGAAATCATCAGAAGATGATCGAGGAATCTCCAAGTGCTGCAGTTTCTCCGGAATTAAGAGAAAAAATGGGTCATGCGGCGGTGACGGCGGCGAAAGCAGCCGGTTACGTAAATGCGGGAACGATTGAATTTCTTCTGGAACCGGATGGAAAATTCTGGTTTATGGAAATGAATACAAGGATCCAGGTGGAGCATCCGGTGACAGAGTGGGTAACAGGTATCGATCTTGTAAAGGAGCAGCTGAAGATCGCTTCCGGAATGCCTCTTGAGATATCACAGGAGGATGTCCGGATCCAGGGACACGCCATTGAGTGCAGGATCAATGCTGAAAATCCCCAGAAAAATTTCCGCCCTTCGCCGGGAACTATCCAGGGAGCGCATTTTCCGGGAGGAAACGGGATCCGTGTGGATACCTGTGTGTATAACGCTGTAAGATCCCGCCATATTATGATTCCATGCTTGCGAAGCTGATCGTTCATGCAGGTAACCGGAAAGAAGCCATTGCAAAAATGCAGAGTGCTCTTGGTGAGGTGATCATTGACGGAATCGATACAAATATTGACTATCAGTACGAAATCCTGAAAGATGAGGATTATCAGTCCGGAAACTTTGACACTGGCTTTCTTGCCAGCCATATCATTGCGGGAGTGAAGATCAATGAGAATTAAGCACATGTTCAAAAAAACAGTCAGGGATATCCGGGGTGAAGAACAGGAAAACACTCCGGAGGTGCCGGATAACCTGATGCGTAAATGCAACGCCTGCAAAGCGGCGGTTTTTGTAGACGAGGTAAAGCAGAATCAATACATCTGTCCCCACTGCGGAAATTATTTCCATGTACCCGCTTATCGTCGGATCAAACTGATCGCAGATAGAAAGAGCTTTGTGGAGTGGGATGCTCACATGGAAGAACAGAATCCCCTTCAGTACAGAGGCTACGAAGAAAAGCTTCAGGGGCTTCGTGAAAAGACAGGGCTTGATGAGGCTGTAGTTACCGGAAAGTGTACTATAAAAGGGACACCTGTGGCACTTGGTGTCTGTGACTGTCGTTTCATGATGTCCAGTATGGGAGAAGTCGTGGGGGAAAAGATCACGCGGGCTTTTGAACGTGCCACAGAGGAGAAGCTACCGGTAATCCTCTATATCTGTTCCGGCGGTGCCAGAATGCAGGAGGGCCTGGTTTCCCTGATGCAGATGGCAAAAACCAGTATGGCCATCCGGAAGCACAGCGATGCCGGACTTCTTTATGTGCCGGTCCTCACAGACCCGACAACAGGCGGCGTGACGGCAAGCTTTGCTATGCTGGGAGATATTATCCTGGCAGAGCCGAAAGCGCTGATCGGTTTTGCAGGTCCCAGAGTGATCGAACAGACCATCGGGCAAAAGCTTCCCAAAGGCTTCCAGAGAGCGGAATTTCTTCTGGAACACGGCTTTGTGGACAAGATCGTAAAGCGTGAGGAGCAGAGGATCGTATTGGCGGATATTCTGAGATTACATCAGAACAAAGTCCTGAATAATGTACAGTCCGATAATACGGATATTAAAAATGGGTTCAAGTCTGACAATCAGGAATCGATGAAAACTGTTGAGGAAGATAATAGGATCTGGCCGGACTTCGTCCCATCCGGAGATTTCACTCCTTGGGAACATGTCCAGCTTGCCAGAGCCAAAACACGCCCTACAGGAAAGGATTACATCGAAGCGCTTTTTGACGATTTCATGGAATTTCACGGAGACCGTCACTGCGGGGATGATCCGGCAGTGATCGGTGGTGTGGCATTTTTCCACGGACAGCCGGTAACTGTCCTTGCACAGGAAAAAGGAGAGGGTACAAAGGAAAACATTACCCGGAATTTCGGAATGGTATCTCCGGAGGGGTACTGGAAATCCCTGCGCCTGATGCAGCAGGCAGAGAAATTTCACCGTCCGGTGATCTGCCTTGTAGATACGCCAGGCGCATTCTGCGGGCTGGAAGCAGAGGAACGTGGACAGGGTGAAGCCATTGCAAAAAATCTCTATACACTGGCAGGTCTCACAGTGCCGGTGCTTTCCGTTGTGATCGGTGAAGGCGGAAGCGGAGGTGCCCTTGCTTGGCGGTGGCAGATGAGGTATGGATGCTGGAGCATTCCGTTTATTCCATTCTGTCCCCGGAGGCTTTGCCTCCATTCTCTGGAAAGACAGCAAAAAGGCAAAGGAAGCAGCAGCAGTGATGAAGCTCACAGCTGCAGACCTTTACCAGATGGGGATGATCGAGCATGTGATTCCGGAAGCAGAGCCTGTAAGCCGTGAGAACATAAATGATATTGCAGGTTATCTGGAAAACGGAATTGCGGATTTTCTTGAGAAATATGGCGAAGAAGAGCCGGAGAAGCTTCTGGAACATCGCTATGAACGTTTCCGGAAAATGTAGAAGCAATAAGTGCAGTGATTTTGTAGCCCGCAAAGTAAAAATCCAGTGGAAAAAATGCCATATTTATGTTACGATGGCTTCATAAACAGAGAACCGGAGAAGCCTTTTTGCTCCGGAGAAACAGGAGCGGGTAGAGTGGACAATCGGGAAGTTATAAATGACGTGCTGGTGAATCTGTTCAATGAGATCCTCCGACTGGAGGAGGAAGCCATCATCACAGATAAATATAAAGATATTTCCAACAATGATATGCACATTATCGAGGCTGTAGGTCTTGGAGGGGGGAACATGTCCTCCATTGCAGCCAAGCTTAAGATCACCGTAGGCTCCCTCACAACATCTATGAACAGTCTTGTAAAAAAAGGCTATGTGAAGAGAGAGCGAAGTGAGAAGGACCGGCGTGTGGTATTTATCCAGCTTACAAATAAGGGACGTATGGCATATCATCATCATGCGGAGTTTCACAGGCAGATGACAGAAGCGGTGATCGCAGAGCTGAATGAGAATGAGACAGAAGTGCTGGTAAAAGCACTGGACGGACTGCGTAAATTTTTCAGACAGTATCATGAACAATAAAGAAACGTATAATAAAAGCATCCGGATCGGTAATTGTCCTTTATTACCGATCCGGATGCTTTTTGCATAACAGGCATTTTCGACACGGACATTTATTGAAAATGATATTAAATGTCGCCTTTGTTTTTGTGATACGAGAGTTTATTCGTCCCAGCCATCCTGGAAGCGGATATTTACAGAGATATTGCGGACAACGTCTCCCTCCTGAAGCTCCAGATCGCTCTCATCGGAAACCGGAGGAAGCTTTCCCTCAAATTCCATAAGCTCTGTGTAGATCCAGTCGTATGCAGCTGCATTGGCATTTTCGATGGCATCATCAGCGTGTCACCGTTGGCTTCACAGCAGGCAAGATCCGGAAAAAAAGCATTGTATTTTTTGTCCTCTGTGGGACGGAAAACTGCGGGATATATAAATTTCATAGGTAAGATTCCTTTCTTTTTTAAAATGAAGTGATCCGTGTAATACCATGAATATGGATAGTTTTACCTGACCTAGTACAGCGAATATTAAGTAACCGCCATATTGACTTGTCTGATTTTTCATCTGCTGCGTTGTCGTCAATCGTCGTAGCCACCGCTACGCCTCATTCCTCCGCCTTGCAGATGAAGAAATCATCCTGCGTCAATATAGCAGAAACTTAATTTTCGCTGTACTAGTAAGTATATACCAATTTCAGAATGAGGGCAAGCGAGTTCATGATCCAATGAAAGATCTAAATAAGAACAGCAGAGTTTTGGGAATGCTATAATCAGAAAATTGTCGTATATAAGTAAAAATGATAGATATATAACCTTTTTTGTCCTTGTATATAGGAAATATAGATGCTATACTGTGTAATACAGAGTATGAACGGGGGGTCGAAAGACCTGACGGGAGGTACAGCTATGATTTATACAGCTTTGACGAAAAAAGCTATGAAGGTGGCATACGAGGCACATCATGGACAGACAGATCGAAGCGGGACACCTTATATCTTTCATCCATTTCATGTAGCGGAGCAAATGGATGATGAACTCAGTGTATGTACGGCACTTCTGCACGATGTGATAGAAGATACAGAGATCACATTTGAGGATCTTACCGGAGAATTTCCGGAAGAGGTTGTGGAGGCCTTACGTTGTCTTACAAGAGATAAGAATATGAATTATTTCGATTATATCCGGAAGCTCCGGAAGAATCCGATCGCAAAAAAAGTGAAGCAGGCTGATCTGCTCCACAATTCTGATGTAACACGTCTTTCTGACTGCGAAAATATGTCTGCTGAACAGATATCACGGCTGCATGGAAGATATAAACGGGCTTTGGAGATACTTCATGATGCCAGGTGATATTATTTTCGCACAAGTCATTTATTGACTTTTATTCAGTTTTTTCATGCGCATGATCCACACAAAATATCCGTGACCTCAGATATTATTGTGGATCTTCTTAGTGGAAGTATGGATTTCTTGCATTGATCTCTATGTAGCATTTGATCGCATATTTGATAAATTCTATGATTTTTTTCATTTTATTTTCCTCCTCTTTTCTTTAACTTACAAATGCATTATAATAAACTCTCGGAAATATTACGTGCCAAAAACACAGAAAAAGTAGTCAAATATTGCGAGAGAAAAATCCATGTTTCCAGTATACGAAGAAAAAAAGAAGAATCTCCATATTCATCTGCGGACCTTAGCCCATGCTTCACCCCATCTTCATAACTCCATAGAGTTTATCTATATCACAGAGGGAACTCTGGAGCTTGGTATGGGACAGGAGCTTTATCATATGGAAGAGGGAGATCTTGCAGTGATCTTTCCGGATGTGATCCATCACTATCAGGTGTTCTCTCCGGGAGAAAACAAAGCAGTCTATCTCTGGGCAAAGCGGTATTGATTGGTAAGTTTGCGGATATCATTCAGAACAGCTGTCCGGAAGACCCGGTTATAAAAAAGGAGCAGGTGCATCCGGATATTGTAAATGCGGTACGGTGTCTCAGGGCAAACCGTAAGGAGAAGGATGATAATCTTGCAGTGGAACAGGCGTATGTGCAGATCCCGGGATTTGAAAGTCAGAGGACTTTTAACCGGGTATTCCGGGAACGGTACCGGATGACACCAAGAGAATACAGAACATTATATAAAGAAAAATATTTACGAGAGGAACAGACATGATCACAGTAGAGCTGGAACATTTCAGCCTTGATAAAATATGCGATTCCGGACAGTGCTTCCGGATGAGAAAGCTTGGAGACGGACATTTTTCCATGGTGGCGGGAGACCAGTATCTGGAAATGTATCAGAAAGACGGAGTGGTGGATTTCTGCTGCTCTCAGGAGGAATTTATCTGTTACTGGGTGCTTTATTTTGATCTGGATACGGATTATGAAGCTTACATGAATGCTGCTAATCCACGGGATAAATATCTGGGTGCCGCAATAAAGGCAGGAGACGGGATACGGATATTAAGACAGGATCTCTGGGAAATGATCGTTACGTTTCTGATATCTCAGCAGAACAATATCAAGCGTATCCGTAAATGTATCGAAACCATCTGCCGGAAGTACGGAGAGCGAAAAAATTCATCTGCAGGTGTGGAATACTACGCTTTTCCGACTGTAGAGGCGCTGAGTCAGGCAACGGAAGAGGAGTTAAGAGGATGCGGCCTGGGATACCGGGCAAAATATATCGCAGTAACGGCCAGGACCATTGCATCCGGCCAGATCTCTCTGGAAAAAATCTATGATATGCGTTACCATCAGGCAAAGAAGGAGCTGATGAAGCTTTGTGGTGTGGGAGAAAAGGTAGCTGAGTGTATCTGCCTGTTTGCACTGCATCATATGGATGCTTTTCCCATAGATACCCACATCCGTCAGGTCATGGACGTGCATTACAAAAGAGGATTTCCCAACCGCAGATACAGAGGAATGCGTGGAATCATGCAGCAGTATATTTTTTACTATGACTTGTACTCATAGACTGCGGATGCTATCATAGGTGAAAATAAAGGAAAAATCCACGGAGGAAAAAGTAATCAGAAAATATTTACTGCGATTGAGACAACCACGTATAAAAAAGAAAGAAAACAGATATTATATCCGGGGCTATAAGGGAACGGAAGTGATCATCCGTACAGATCATGAGATCCTGAAGAGGATTGCCTACAGGCGTACCTGCGTGAAACAAGTCTGCATTCCTGGAAGATACGAAACAGAAACAAAATATATCTATACAAGAAAAGAAAACAGAAGAAGCCGCCCAGTCATAGTTCCGGGCATTCCGACCGGGAGAGAAACTGCTATGCCACGTGCCGTGCGGACAGTGCTCCATGCTCTTTCCTATGGCGGGATCGAAGTGGAGGCTTCCAGAAAGCTGGCAGATCTTAAGAAGATGGATCCTATGAGGATCTTTTACAGGACACTGGATGCGGAAGTTTATAACGGAGACTATAAAGTGCCGATCCGTCTGTTTTTTCCAACAGAAGAGGACATGGAAAACGGTGCCGCCTCCGGAAAAAAACCACCGGTGATCCTGTTTTTCCATGGCGGTGGCTGGGTTACGGAAAGTGTAGAGAATTATCAGCGGGTTTGTGCCAGAATGGCACAGTCTACCGGTCAGATCGTGGCGTCTGTTGAATACAGGCTGGCACCGGAATACCGTTTCCCGGTGGGACTGATGGATTGTTATGCAGCTGCGAAGACTTTTTACACCAATCGTTTTCTTTTGAATACGGATCCGGATCGTATCACCATTATGGGAGATAGTGCAGGCGGAAATCTGGCAGCGGCTGTATGTATGATGGCCAGAGACCGCGGAGATTTTTTTCCCAAAAAACAGATCCTTATTTATCCGGCACTGAACAACTGTTATACGGAAGACTCTCCTTTTGAATCCGTAAAAACAAATGGAACCGGTTATCTTCTCACAGCGGAGAAGATGGAAGATTATCTGAAATTCTATGAGAGTTGTCCGGAAGACAGGAGGAATCCCTATTTTGCGCCGATCCTGGAGAAGAATTTTCGAAATATGCCGGATACACTGATACTTACCGCTGAGTTCGATCCTCTTCGGGATGAAGGTGAGGCATTTGGTGAAAAACTGAAGGAAGCGGGAAATCGTGTGGAAGTGCACAGGATCGCAGGTGCGTTTCACGGGTATTTTGCACTGGGGATCAAATTTCTGCATGTGCAGGAGAGCTTTGCATATGTAAATCGTTTTCTGGAAACAGAGGAACAGGAAGAAGGAAAGCATCATGAAGAACGAATATGCACAGTGGAGAAAACTTGACAATGCGGCGCTGGCGTTCCCGGCGGTGACAGGAAAGAATGACACCAGGGTATTTCGTTTTTACTGTGAACTGAAAGAAGAGATAAAAGAAGAAAACCTGCAGGAAGCCCTGGAGAGGACATTGGAAAAATATCCTCTTTTCCGTGCAGTTTTAAGAAAGGGACTGTTCTGGTTTTATCTGGAGAGACGTGATATTCCGGCAGTGGCAAAGAAAGAAGCAGGTGCACCCTGCAGCGGACTTTATATTCCGGACAAAAAAACGCTTCTTTTTCGGGTGAGCTATTATAAGAACAGGATTAATTTCGAGGTATTTCATGCGCTGACGGATGGAACGGGAGCCATGCATTTTCTGATGGAGCTGGTGAAAAATTATCTTCAGGAGACGCACCCATCCGCAGAGCTTCCGGAGCTTTTTTCGGATGAAAACATTACGGGCAGGGATATGGAGGAGGACAGTTTTTCCCAGTATTATTCCTCCGACGCGCCAAGAAAGAGAGAGTCCAAGAAGCCTGCCTTCCAGTTAAAAGGTGAGAAGCTCAGGCAGGAGGATATGAGTATCACGGAAGTCTGTATTCCGGTAAAAGAGATCCACGCCCGTGCAAAAGCGGCCGGTGTGTCGATCACGGTTTTTCTTACGGCAGCACTTATCTGGGCGATCCATGAAGAAGTACCTCAGAATCAGGCGAAAAAGCCCATTGGTCTGATGATCCCGGTAAATTTGAGAAATTATTTTCCGTCCCGGTCTATGGCAAATTTTTTCGGGTGGATCGAGATCAGCTGTTATTTTCAGCCTGATACAGCCTTTGAGGATATTCTGAGATCCGTAAAGGAGCAGTTTGCAAAGGAACTGAGTAAGGACGTGATCGAAGCAAAGCTGAATGATCTGGTAAGCCTGGAGAAAAATCCGATCCTGCGTCTGGTACCACTGGAGATCAAAACCCCGTTCCTTCTTGCCGGGACGACTCTCGGAGGGAGGTCTATCACGGCGATCTATTCCAATGTGGGGATCATCCGGATGCCGGAGGAATATCGGAAATATATTCAGAGATTCGGACTTTTTGCAAGCACGGACAGTCTGCAGCTGTGTTCCTGTTCTTTTGGAGATGAGATGGTTTTAAGCTTTACGTCCAAGATCCCCAATGGAAATATTGAGCGGAATTTTGTGGAGAGACTGAAAAATGAGCAGGTATCCTGTACAATTCGGGAGAATGATCTTCCGGGACAAAAAGAGGAGCAGAAGCAGCAGATGAAGCTTTTTGAGAGCTTTACGTTTCTGTGTATTGTGCTGGCTGTGGTATGTAATCTGATCGATTATCTGCTGGATGGTCATATAGGCTGGGCCTGGTTTGTGACTGCAGGGGCGTTCTGCACCTGGCTGATGGTTTCAGTGGCTTATGTGAAGCGGCGGAATCTTCTGAAGAATGAGATGTGGCAGCTGGTGATCGCAGCTGTTGCAGGAGTGCTTTGGGATGTGTTTACCGGCTGGCGTGGCTGGTCTGTGGATTATCTGCTTCCTCTGGCTTCGCTTGCTGTGATCTGCTCCATGTGGGTGATCACTGCGGTACAGAAGCTGGAGGTGGCGGAATATATGATCTATCTTCTGGAAGCAGGAGCTTTCGGAGGAGTGATCCCTGTGATCCTGCTGGCTGCCGGTGTGGTAACGGTGCTGTATCCGTCGCTGATCTGTATATGCGTCAGCTTTCTGATGCTGGTATGGCTGTTTCTGTTTAAGAGGAAAGATATGGTGCGGGAGATGCAGAAGAAATTCCGTGCATAGAAAATAAAAACAACCGTCGATCTGCAGAGGACTTTTTTGAACGCAGATCGCGAAGCGACTGCGTTCATGAGCAAGTAGCGAAGCGGATTGCGAATGTCCGCTTTACGATCTGTCTGCAGACCGGCGGTTTTTTAATCAAATCCAGGAAATCTCCTGCAGGGTTGCGAAAAGCAATAAGCAGTGGGTGGAAACTTGTCCGGTGTTCTAAGATCAGAATCCGAAATCTTCATAGTCCTCCGGTGTAAACTTATGATAGATCATATGCTCACCCTCCAGGGACAGACAATACCGGTAGTCATCTGGGATCCCGTCTTCAAAATATACAAGATAATCAAATCCGGTTCCGGTTGTTTTTTCTACGTGTACATGGTCAGAATAAGCATGAAAAACGTCCATCACTTCATCCAGAGTACAGCCATGACGGGCAACTGTGCCTATAAAGCGTACCAGAAATTCACTTGGCTTTCGGTTTTCGTGAACGTAGTCCGAGGCCTGAGGCGGCAGGGTGATGCAGAAACGCCCGTTTTTGGAAGAAGCTGTTACCTTTCCAAGACGGTCACAGGCATAATCTGAGAATTCTTCCATTGCATGCTGCATTTCTTCTTCCGTAAGCTCTGTGCCAAGAAGGCGGTTCAGAGACTGCAGCGGATAATAAAAACGGGTGACTCCGCTCATGTATCCGATCTTTACCTGTTGTTCCTGGATCATGTCCAGGAGATTATTTTCCAGTTTTTTGAAATTCATTATGTTTTTCCTTTCCGGGGTCTGAAGGTTTATTGAACTGCATACATTCAGATCCCATTTTTTTCGCAGATATCATTGAGACAGCAGCGGTCACAGTAAGGTTTTGTCCGCGCTGTACAGACTTCTCTTCCATGATTGACAAGACGGTGGCAGAGATCATTGCCTTCTTCCGGAGGGATGATCTTCCAGAGAGCCATTTCCACCTTTTTCGGATCCTTCATGTCATGGACAAGGCCGATGCGGTTGGAAAGGCGGATACAGTGAGTATCTGTTACAATGGCAGGCTTGCCGAATACGTCACCCATGATCAGGTTTGCGCTTTTTCGGCCCACACCGGGAAGCTTCAGAAGTGCGTTAAAGTCTTCCGGTACCTTGTCGTGATACTGTTCGTGGAGAATGCGCATACAGGCGCTGATATCCCGGGCTTTGCTTTTTCCAAGGCCGCAGGGACGTACAATGGCTTCGATCGCTTCCGGCTCTGCAGCTGCCAGGGCTGCCACATCCGGGTATTTTGCATAGAGATCCTGAACTACTACATTGACCCGGGCATCGGTACACTGAGCTGCCAGACGGACACTTACAAGAAGCTTCCAGGCATCATCATAATCCAGTGTACAGTCTGCATCAGGATATTCCTTTTTTAAACGGCTGATAACTTCATAGGCCAGTTCCTGTGTTGTCATTTGTATATGAACCATCCTTTCAATTTCGGTTATATTACTGAACTACTACAGCCAGGATGATACCACAGCATTCGGAGAATTACAAGGTGGACAGGAGTACGGAAGCAGTGTTCGGTATCCGGAAATTTTATCGGCAGAGCAATGTGGGGAATCCCCCCCAGGGGCTTGTTAATACCCTGACAATTTGGTACATTAAACGTGACCTGTGAGGGACCTGATCTCCCTCACGTGAATAGAAAAGTGCGGAGGAATCAACGTGGAAAAACTTCTCGATGAAATCGAATCTTACTGGAGCACCCGTACAGAAGGGTACTCCGAAGTGAATCATAAAGAGCTTGCAGGAACGCAGAAAAACGCATGGCTTAAGGTGCTGACCAGTCAGTTCCCGGACAAGCCAAAGGAAGAGATCCGTATCCTGGATATCGGAACAGGCCCCGGATTTTTTCCTGTGATCCTGCAGAAGCCGGATATCATGTAGATGCAGTGGATTATACGGAAGGAATGCTGGAAAAGGCAAAGGAAAATGCAGGAGACCTTTGCCGGAATATCCGCTTTTTGAGGATGGATGCACAGAAGCTGGATTTTGAGGATAATACCTTTGACGTGGTCATTTCCCGAAATCTTACCTGGAATCTGGAGCATCCTGATGTTGCTTACAGAGAGTGGGTCCGTGTACTGAAGGTAGGAGGAAGACTTCTGAATTTTGATGCCAACTGGTACGGTTATCTTTATGAGGAAGAGCAGCGTAAGGCCTACGAAAACGACCGGAAAAATGTGGAAAACAACAGCCTGGATGATCACTATCTCTGTACGGATATTGAGCGTATGGAGCGGATCGCCCTCCAGGTACCGCTGTCAAAGATCAGTCGTCCCCAGTGGGATGTAAAAACTCTCAGAGAAGCAGGACTTCTTGGAATCCGCACAGACACAGAAATATGGAAAACGGTCTGGAGTGAGGAAGAGAGATTGAATTATCAGTCTACACCGATGTTTATGGTAACCGGTGTAAAGCCGGATCATTTCCTGAATCTTCCGGTTGCGGCAGGAGAAAAAACAGAAGGCTTTCTTGAACTCGGAGATGGAGAATTTGTCCTTCCGGCAACCATCATCCGTGGAAAAGATCCGGGAAAAACCGTTCTCGTCACAGCAGGTCTTCATGCAGGAGAGTATGTGGGAATCCAGACTCTGATCGAGCTGTCGAAGCGGCTGAAGCCGGAAAAGGTAAAGGGCCAGCTGGTTCTGGTAAAGGTGCTGAACCGGGAAGACTTTGAGAAGCGTGCAGGCAGCATCAGCTGGGAAGACGGAAAAAATCTGAACCGTGTTTTCCCGGGCAAAAAGGACGGAACAAAAATGGAACGTCTGGCGGCGGCCATCACAGAATCCCTGATCCGGAAGGCAGATTATTATATCGATCTTCACGGCGGTGATGATTATGAGGAGCTGACTCCGTATGTATATTTTGCAGGCGTGGCAAAGCCGGAGATCGTGGAAGCTTCCCGAAAAATGGCAGAGCAGGTTGATGTCCCATATATGGTACAGTCAAATGTGAGTACAGGCGGCGCCTACAATTATGCGGCAAGTACCTTCCATATTCCGGCGGTCCTTCTGGAACGCGGCTGTATGGGAACCTGGGAACGGGAGGAAGTGGATTCCATGCGAAGAGATGTAAGAAATATCCTCTGCAGCATCGGAGCCTATAACGGAATCCGTTCCCACAGTACGTACTATCCGCTGAAAATGGATGATGTGCGTTATCAGTGCGCCAGTGTCAACGGTCTCTGGTACCCGGTCAAGAAACCAGGCGATATCGTTCATCAGGATGAGTATCTCGGAGAGATCCGTGATTATGAGGGAAATGTCCAGGAAATCTGTCGCGCAGACATGGATGGTGTGATCCTTTATCAGGTATCAAGCCTTCAGGTTGTGGAAGGCGGCCCTGTGATCACCTACGGAAATATCGTAAGAGAAAAAGACGAGCGGAAAACAAGGATCGCTCAGTACTGGACCAGGCGCAGCGACAGCTTTCTGGAACAGAGAAGAGCAGAGCTTCACAGTGCACTTGCAGGCCGCTGGATGGCTGAGCTTAAGAAGTATCTGCCTGAGAAAAAGAATCTCCGGATCCTGGATGTAGCTGCGGAACCGGATTTTTTACCATTCTTCTTGCAAAGGAAGGCCATCAGGTAACCGGGATCGATCTGACGCCGGATATGATCACTCATGCAAAGGAGCTGGCGGAGGAAGAAAAAGCAGACTGCCGGTTTATGGTGATGGATGCAGAAGCTCCGGATTTTCCGGATGAGGAATTTGACGTGATCGTATCACGAAACCTTACCTGGACACTTCCGGACGCGGAGCATGCTTATCAGGAATGGTTCCGCGTACTGAAACCGGGCGGAGTGATGATAAATCTGGATGCAAATTACGGGGCAGCAGACTTTGCGGACACTGCGGATCTTCCGGAGAATCATGCCCATCATCAGATCCAGGATGAACTGATGCAGGAATGTGAGGATATTAAGCGGCAGTTGCCTATCAGCTCTTTTCTGCGTCCGGCATGGGATCTGGAAACGCTGAGCCGTACAGGTGTGGAAGAATTTTCCTTTGATCTTGGTATCAGCAAACGTATTTATACAGAAAAAGATGAGTTTTATAATCCGACCCCGATGTTTTTGATCTTTGCGAAGAAAACGAGGTAGGAGCATGCTGAATATCAAACAGATCCAGTATTTTGCGGCCTGTGCCAAAACAGGCTCCTTCAGCCAGGCTGCAGAGTTGCTTTTTACCACGCAGTCAAATGTAAGCAAGGTGATCCGTTCCATGGAAGACGATATGCGTACTCAGCTGTTTGTCCGTCATGCAAAGGGCATAGAGCTGACACCGGAAGGAGAACGTGCATATATCCATGTGCAGAGGATCCTGGAAAATATAGATGAACTGGAAATGCAGGCACAGCCACTTGCAAAAAGCAACCTGTGTGTATGCTTTCATCCCAGCTCCTGGTTTGCGGATACCTTCGTAACGTATTATGAAGCACATAAGTGCGATGATCTTCATTATCAGGTTTATGCAGCAGATACCCATGAGATCATAAAACGTGTAAAAGCCAGACAGGACGATATGGGATTCGCCTATGTGATGCAGAATCAGCTGGCAGCGTTCCAGTATTTTCTTTCCCGGAATTACCTGGAATTTGAGCTGCTGACGGAAACCGAGGTAAATATTTATACCGGGAAAGGGAAAGCAGATACAGCAGATGAGGGAGATTTTAATATGTCCCAGCTCAGGCTGATCCAGAGATTTCCCGATGAATTTTCCCCGGATAATTACCGGAACCTTGTAGAGGAAAACGGTCATTCCGCAGTGGAGGCAGAGACTGTAGTCGTAACAAACAGTGATTATATCGTGGAACGTCTTCTTGGCTCCGGAGAGCTGTGTAATATCAGTGGTGCGGATCTTTCCGGCCGTGATCCGGGATATTCCTCCGTGAAATATACATTTCCGGGAGAAGGCCAGAAACTTGTTTACGGGTGCATCTGTCGGAGAGGTGAAGAGCTCAGTGAACAGGGAAAGGATTTTCTGGGATTCGTGAAGGAAAGGCTTCAGATTTCCGGGAAGTGATAAAAGAATAAAGCAAAAGACCAGACGGGATTTTTCTGCACGGGACACAGGCTCCTGATACAGAAAAGTCCCGTTTTTTATATGGAATACATATCCATGCAAAACCCGACTGTCCAATATCCCCGTACCGGGGTTGTCCGAAATCTGTTAAATGATAAAATAATATCAGCAGCACACTCCGCGTGCTGAATATAAAAACACTGTGATGCACATAACCTCCGCGCACTCCTATTTGTGCATACAAATGTTTTGTCGAATAATAACACGACCCTTTCAAAAGCAGTTATGGTTTTGAATACCATAACTGCTTTTGAAATATGAATGTCTGTCTGAACTGTAAAGGGCAGTGGGAAAGGAAAATTATGAACAAAGAAAATAAACTCGTCATCCGGATCCTGAAGCGGATCCTTCTGCTTGCTGTGGTTATGTTTCTGCTGTCTGTGGTGGTGTTTTGGCTGGCGAGACTGGCACCGGGAGATCCCCTGCAGTCCTTTTACGGAGATTCCCTGGAAATGATGACCAGTGAGGAAGTGGCTGCGGCCAGAACGAGACTGGGACTGGATCAGGGGATCGGGGTACAGTATGTAAGGTGGTTTACCAACGTAGTCCATGGTGATTTCGGATTGTCGCTGAAATACAGGCAGCCGGTTATGAATGTGATCAGACCGCTGATTGGAAATACTCTGGTGCTGGGAGGAATTGCTTATATTGTGATCTTTATACTGGCAGTTCTGATCGCCATATTCTGTACGCTCCATGAAGATCAGTGGATCGACCGGCTGATCTGCAAGATCGGAACAGCAGCCTATTATGTGCCGGCTTTCTGGCTTGGTGTGGTACTGATCCTGATCTTCAGTGTAAATCTTGGATGGTTCCCAAGCAGCGGTGCCTATGATGTGGGAATGGCAGATAGTATCGGCAATCGTATGAAGCATATGATCCTTCCGCTGGTAGTAATGATCTTCAGCCATCTCTGGTATTACGCATATATGATACGTAACAAATTCCTGGATGAGGTGCGGAAGGATTATGTACTTCTTGCCAGATCCAAGGGACTTTCCAAAAGAAAGATCCTGTGGAAGCATTGTCTTCGAAATGTAATGCCGACGATCGTGAGTATCATGGCAGTTTCGGTACCCCATGTAACCGGTGGGACTGTAACTGTGGAGGCTGTTTTCAATTATGCGGGAATTGGAAACCTTGCAGTGGAATCTGCAAAATATCATGATTATAATCTGCTGATGATCGATGTGCTGATCACGGGATTTATCGTATTTTTAAGCAGCTTTGTTGCACAGACTGTCAATGAAGAGATCGATCCAAGAATGAAGGATTCGGAGGTGAGGGTATGGTAGCTGACCGGAAGCTTTCAGAAGCTGAGCTTTTTCAGGTAGTTGGTGCCGGGTGGAAGCAGTATGAATCTGAAAAACGGAAAAAAACATTTCGGGAAAAGCTGAAAGGGAAACCGGTATTTTCCCTGTTCCTGCTTTTTCTGATCGTTTTGGGCTGTATATTTGCAAATGTTGTGGCAAATCATGATCCCTCAGGTTTTTATCTCCAGAATCTGAATACACCACCAGGAAAGGAATTTATCTTTGGAACGGATTCGCTTGGAAGAGATATTTATTCACTGATCTGGTATGGCGGAAGGGTTTCTCTGGTAATCGGACTTCTGGGTGCGGCGATCATTACCCTGGTCGGTGTTACCTACGGATGCATCAGCGGAACAGCAGGTCCAAAGGTGGATTCGGTTATGATGCGGTTTACGGAAATGTGCGGAAGTATTCCGACCCTTCTGCTGATCCTGATCCTGTCTGCGGTTATTCAGGCCAATGATGTGATCAGCATATCTGTGATCATCGGTATTACCGGGTGGTTTGCACTGGCACGTATTGTAAGAAGTGAAGTGCGGCAGATAAGGAACAGTGATTATGTGATGTATGCAAGACTTTGCGGAGGAAGTTTTGGATATGTGATGTATCACCATCTGATACCGAATTTTGTTTCGGCGATCATGTTTGTGGTGATCTCTTCGATAAGCAGCTGTATTACCATGGAATCTACTTTAAGCTTTCTTGGCCTTGGGCTTCCGGCAGATGTAGTTTCCTGGGGAAGTATGCTCTCGCTGGCAAATAAAGCACTGATCATGAATACCTGGTGGGTGATCGTGATCCCGGGAGTTTTTCTGGTCATTACTTTAATGTGTATTACCAGTATGGGAAGCTTTGTGAGAAGTGAGGTAAATAATCATTACAGCAATCTCTGATGCAGTCAGAAAAAATATTTGGACGCAAACCGTGATAAAACATTTCGAAGTGTGGATAACCGGTTTGAAAATAAGGAAAGATGAGGAAAACAGAATGAAAAAGAGAACAGAAATCAACTATGGCAGAAAATATGCGGCGATAACACTGGCAGTAGTGACCGCAGCATGTACAGGAGCAACTGCAGGCAGTGTGGTAACAGTAGCTGCGGCAGAAGAAAACAAAACTCTGGTATATGCAGGTGAGTCAGAAAGTACGATCAATCCCCTTCTGAATAACCATGATGAACTTCCGGATCTTATTTTTTCAGGACTGATGAAATATGATGCCAATGGAAAGCCGGTAGAGGATCTTGCAGAGAGCTATACCTTTGACAAGGATACCAATACCTATACTTTTAAGCTTCGAGATGGTGTTAAGTGGCATGATGGAGAAGATTTCAATGCAGAGGATGTTGTATACACCTATAAGGAGCTTACAGAGGATGAAACTCTGGGAGCCAGTATCACCAGCAATTACCAGGACATTACAAGTATTGAGGCACCGGATGATCAGACTGTGATCTTTACACTGGATCAGTATGATGCTGCCATGCTGGATTACTTTACCATGGGAATCCTTCCTGAGCATCTTCTGGAAGGAGAGGACGTGAATACTACATCCTTTAATCAGAATCCGGTGGGAACAGGTCGTTATAAATTTGAAGACTGGGATGCTACCGGCGGAATGATCACACTGAAACGAAATGAAGATTATTACGGAAAGGTTCCGAATATTGAAACCGTTGTATACCGTACAGTATCGGATGAGACTGCAAAGGCAACCATGCTCCAGTCCGGCGAGGCGGATCTTGCATGGCTGAATTCCAACTATGCTTCTCAGTTCAAGGATAAGGACGGATATAATTACTGGGAGTTCACCACAGCAGATTACCGTGGAGCTGCCATGGATATGAGCACAGATTTCTGGAAGGAAAACGGAGATTCCATCGGCGTTCTGAATTATGCGCTGGATAAGGATTCCATTATTGCAGGTGTTCTTGCAGGACAGGGAGAGGCAGCATACAGCCCGATCCAGAGAAACCCTCTCGGAACAGATAAGGAAGCCAATATCTACTCCTATGATCTGGATACCTTTGCAAAGAAGATGGAAGAGCTGGGATGGAAAAAAGGCGATGATGGGATCTATGAGAGAAACGGACAGAAATTCCACTTTACCATCCAGGTACGTGATTACGAAGAAGAGCGTGTGGATATTGCCAATGTCATGTCTGATATGCTGAAGCAGGCTGGCGTGGAAATGGAAGTAAAGCTTGTTACCAAATTTGACTGGGATGCAGGATACAATGGATTCCTTGCAGGTTATTCAACACAGTTTGACCCGGATATGGCATATGTAAACTTTGTAACCGACGCAAGTGGAAATAACATGCATTATTCCAATGCAGATGTGGACAAATATCTTGAGGAAGGCCGTCACGGTGAGACTGAGGAAGCCAGAAAAGAGGCTTACAGTGAATTCGAAAAGGCATACGCCGAGGCACCTGGAATCCTTCTGGTTGCTTATCTCCAGGGAGATTATGTAGGCGTTTCCGGACTTGACGGACTGGATACCACACGTGTTCTGGGACATCATTCCGTAGGTGTTATGTGGAATATTGAAGACTGGACCATTACAAAATAAGGAAAAGATCATGCAGGAAACCGTTTTGGAATTAAAAAACTATTCGGTAAGCTTTGACACACCGGACGGCGAGGTACAGGCCGTCCGGAATGTTGATCTCACGGTAAAAAAAGGAGAGATACTTTGTATCGTAGGTGAGTCCGGATGTGGAAAAACCGTTATGTGCCGTAGTGTGATGAAGCTTCTGCCACCGAATGCACATGTAAAAAGCGGAGAGATCAGTCTCTGCGGAGAGAATATCACAGCTTATAAAAGAAAAAAAAATGGAAAAGCTGTGCGGAAGTAAGGTAAGCATGGTGTTCCAGGACCCTATGCTGACGCTGAATCCGACGATCCCTGTTGGCAAACAGATCACAGAGGCTATCATCAAAAATCAGAAAGTATCCAGGGATGAGGCCAGAAAAAAAGCTGTGGAAATGCTGAAGCTGGTAGGAATTCCGGATGCAGAACAGCGCTATGGCCTGCAGCCTCATTTTTTTTCCGGAGGAATGCGTCAGCGTTGTGTGCTGGCTATTGCACTGGCCTGTGATCCGGAAATATTATTTGCCGATGAGGCGACTACAGCACTGGATGCAACCGTGGAAGCAAAGATTTTGGATCTGCTTCTTGAGCTGAGAGAAAAAACAGGGATCAGTATTGTGTTCATATCTCATGATCTGGGAGCTGTTGCAAGGATCGCAGACAGAGTTGCAGTTATGTATGCAGGAAAGATCATTGAGATCGGGACAGCGGAAGAGGTTTATTATGATCCCCGGCATCCTTATACCTGGGGACTTCTGTCTTCTCTGCCTGTATTTGCAGGTGAAAAAGGGGAGCTGAATCCAATCCCCGGAATGCCGCCTTCTCTTTTGGATCCTCCGCCGGGAGATGCGTTTGCCGTTCGAAATCCCCAGGCGCTGGCAATCGATTATGAACAGACTCCTCCGATGTTTAAAGTCAGTGATACGCATTATGCAGCCACATGGCTTCTGGATGAAAGAGCTCCGAAAATAGAAAAGCCCTCCATTTTGAAGGACAGATTACAGGAAAACAGCGGCCGTAAACAGAAACCGGATAAAAAGGAAGCGTCATTTTTACAGAAAACAGAACAGAAACAGGCGTCTGTACTGATTGAAGCCAGAAATCTGAAGCAGCATTTCCGTATCCGTTCCGATTATACGATCCATGCAGTGGATGATGTTTCCTTCAGCATCCGGGAAGGTGAGATCATGGCGCTGGTGGGTGAGACCGGCTGCGGGAAATCCACGACAGCCAGAACGCTTGCAGGAATCTACCGGCCCACAGGCGGGAGATCTTTTATCAGGGAGAAAGAGTGCCGGATAAAAAGGATCCTTTCGGAATGCGGAAGAAAATGCAGACTGAGATCCAGATGATTTTTCAGGATTCGGGCGCTGCACTGAATCCCCGAATGAGCATACGGCAGATCATGCTGGAGCCTGTAAAGATCAGCCGCAGGATCCGTGACAGAGAAATGTTGGAGAACAGGCTTCGGGAAATCCTGAAGGAGACAGGACTGGATGAAAGCATTTTGTCGAAAAAGCCGGGAGAGCTTTCCGGCGGACAGAGACAGAGAGTTGCCATAGGAAGAAGCCTTCTCATGGAACCACGTCTTATCATTGCAGATGAACCGATCGCATCGTTGGATATTTCTATCCAGGCACAGATCGTCATGCTTTTTAAAAAGCTTCAGCAGGAAAAAAGATTTTCCTTTCTTTTTATTGCCCATGATCTGTCAATGGTACGTTTTTTAAGTGATACAACAGGTGTGATGAAAAACGGAAAGCTGGTAGAAATGGCACCCACAAAAGAGCTTTTTGAAAATCCGCAGCATCCTTATACACAGTCCCTGCTTTCTGCAATCCATATCCCGGATCCGCTGGAAGAGAGAAAACGAAGGCTGATCGAGTATGTAGAGCCACAGTCTCTTGGAGAGGGCTGGAAAGAATTATCCGCATGTCACTGTGTGAGAATATAAGAACATAATGGAATGTATATACATGACAAAATGGAATATATAAAATCCCCCCGCCGGGGTTGTGGCAGAACAGCCGTGTTGTTAAACTTTTGTTATTCGAAATACTGAGAAACAAAGTGCGGAGAGGAAAATATGGGAAAATATATAATAAAACGGTTGCTGCAGCTGATCCCGGTCCTGATCGGGATCACATTTCTTTCTTTTGCCATGATGCGGCTTGCCGGCGGAGATGCAGTAACTTATATGTATGAAAATGCAGGCTCTGCAGTATCTCAGGAGGTCATTGATAATGCAAAGGCAGAATATGGCCTTGATAAACCATTCCTTGTACAATATGCCACCTGGTTTGCGGGAATGGTAACCGGAGATATGGGAGAGAGCTATGTGTCTCACAGAGATGTCTATGAAACCTTTATTTCAAAGCTTCCGGCAACGATGATACTGACTCTGTCATCGGTCCTTCTTACAATTGTTCTTGCGATCCCGTTGGGAATCCTGTCAGCAGTAAAGCACAACAAATGTAGATTATCTGATAAGATTTTTAAGCTTTATCGGCAATTCCATGCCGAACTTTTTTGCTGCCATGGTCCTGATGTATTTTCTGTCCATCAGGCTGGGCGTTTTACCGGTAGTCACAAATACAGATCTCGGACAGAGTATTATTCTGCCGACGCTGACACTGGCAATCTCCATGGCTGCAAAATATACCAGACAGGTGCGGGCCACGGTTCTGGAAGAACTGAATAAGGATTATGTGACCGGAGCCCGGGCAAGAGGGATCCGCAGTCGTGTGATCATCTGGAAGAGTGTAATGAAGGCTTCCATGCTGACGATCATCACACTGCTGGCTCTGTCCATCGGCAATCTTCTGGGAGGAACTGCCATTGTGGAAAATATCTTTATGTGGGATGGTGTCGGAAAACTGGCGGTAGATGCGATCACCATGCGTGACTATCCGATCATTCAGGCTTATGTGGCATGGATGGCGGTTATTTATGTTCTGGTAAATCTGGTGACAGATATTATTTACCACTATCTGGATCCGAGAGTACGACTTGGAGGTGACAGAGCATGAGTGGAAAAAATAATATCACAGTCCGGAAACAGAAGATCCGGAAAAATCATACAAAAGCAAAGCTTGTCTTTTTTCTTGTGCTTACGGCATTGCTTCTGTTTGTAGCGGCATTTGCAAAATATTTCTGCCCTTATGATCCTTATGCCCAGGATCTGGCACTTGCTCAGAAACCGCCGGGACCGGAGCATCTGCTCGGGACAGACCGTTATGGAAGAGATATGCTTTCCCGTGTGATCATAGGAAGCACGACCAGTATTTATGCAACGCTGCTCCTGGTTGCGGTGATCACTGTGGTGGGAACGGCTATTGGTATTTTCTGTGGCTGGAAGGGCGGCAAAGCCGATACCGTTCTGATGCGTATCTCCGATCTGTTCTTGGCTTTTCCGGGACTGGTATTTGCCTGGCAGTAGCAGGTGTTCTGGGAGGCGGTATCCAGAATGCCATTATTGCTCTGGCGGTGATCAGCTGGCCGAAGTTTGCAAGACTTGCCAGAGGGCTTACCCTGACTCAGAAGGACTCTGCATATCTTATGGCAGCAAAGCTTTCCGGAAGCAGTACAGGAAAACTTCTGCTCAAACATATCCTTCCAAACATTGCAGGCCCCATACTTGTTACGTCAGTTCTTGATATCGGAACCATGATGATGGAGCTAGCAGGACTTTCCTTTCTCGGACTTGGTGTAAAGCCTCCAATGGCAGAATGGGGAAGTATGATCAACGATGGAAGAAGTATGCTGCAGATTTACCCGTGGATGGTACTTGCGCCGGGAATGGCGATTTTTATTACGGTAATGATCTTTAATCTTCTGGGAGATACGATCCGGGATTATATGGATCCGAAGGAACGAAACAGGAGAAAAGGATAACAGGCACTTATAGATAAATATAACACAGAAAGTGAGAGCGGAGATTATGAAGAAAAAGATTCTGGCAGCAGTGCTTGCAGCGGCAATGGTCATGAGCATGACAGGAGTTCCGGCAGCAGCAAAAAGCAAAGAAAAGAGTGAAGGAACTACCTTTGTTTACGGAACTACCGGATACAGTGAAGAAATGGGAGATGCAGGATTAAACCCTCACGACAATTATTCCGGATGGAGCTGTCTGCGTTATGGCGTAGGAGAAACATTGTTTAAGTACAATGACAATATGGAGATAGAGCCATGGCTTGCTACAGACTATGAATTTACAGACGACAATACAGTAAAGATCACTCTTCGTGACGGTGTGAAATTTTCCAGCGGAAGAACCATGGACGGAGAAGCGGTAAAGGAGTGCCTGGAGGATCTGATCGCAAACCATGACCGTGCACCTTACGATATGAAGATCGATAAGATCGAAGCAGATGGAATGACAGTAACGATCCATACTTCCGAACCATGTCCGGCACTGATCAATTATCTCGGTGATCCGTATGGTGCCATCATTGATATGGATTATGGCGTACAGGGAGAGGGTGGCTCTGCAAATGTGGCAGGAACAGGCCCCTATGTTGCAACAGAGGTATCCCCAACAGAGATCAAGCTGGTAAAAAACGAGGATTACTGGGGCGGAGATGTAAAGGCAGACAACGTTATCGTAAAATCCTTCTCAGATGGAAGTGCCCTGACAGCAGCATTGCAGACAGGCGATATACAGGGAACCTATGGACTTCAGTATGATAACTATGCACTTTTTGACGGAAATCCGGACTATCAGATCAGCTCTGTAGCAACAAGCCGCTGTTTCTTCGGACAGTTTAATATGAAATCTGAACTGATGCAGGATCAGAATGTGAGAAAAGCCATTGAGATGGGAATCGATAAGGATGGCTTCTGCAGTGTGATCATGGAGGGACGAGGTGTTCCGGCAGTGGGAGCCTTCCCAAGCAGCTTTTCCTATGGAAACGATGCGGTGAAAGCACCGTCCTACGATCCGGAAGAGGCGAAAAAGCTTCTGGAAGAATCCGGATGGACAGATACGGATGGAGATGGCTATGCAGATAAGGACGGAAAGAAGCTGTCCATCACATGGCTGACCTATCCAACCCGTCTGGAACAGCCTAAGCTTGCAGAATATGCACAGTCCACTTTAAAGGACATTGGAATTGAGGTCAATGTTAACAATACAGCAGACCATGCGACATATGCGAAGAACGGAGAATTTGATGTATATGTAAGTTCGCTTACAACTGCACCTACCGGCGATCCGGAATATTTCTTCACAAGTACAGTTGTATCTGATGCTGCCAAAAATTATGGCAAATACAGCAATTCTGATGTTGATGATATCGTAGCGAAGCTGCATGAGACCTTTGATACAGATGAGAGAAGCAAGCTTGCTGTGGAAGCACAGCAGACCATTCTGGATGATGATGCGTATTTCTTTGTTTCTCATCTGAATATGGGACTTGTGTCAAAGTCAAATGTATCAGGGCTGACTGCTCATCCATGTGATTATTACGAGATCACAGCGGATCTGGAAGTGAAATAAGATGGAATCATTGTTGAAGCTTGAGCATGTGACGATCTGCTACAATGGAGAGCCGGTTGTACATGATGTGGATCTGGAACTGAATAAAGGGGAGATCCTGGGTGTGGTAGGCGAATCCGGAAGCGGAAAAAGTACCATTATCAAGGCAATCATGGGACTTCTGGGAAATGAAGGCATGGTGACAGAAGGCGATATCTGGTACAAGGGAAAAAATATAGTGGATATGCAGGAAAAAGAATTACGCAGACTTCTGGGCCCTGAGATCGCCATGGTTTTTCAGACTTCAGGATCAGCCCTTTGTCCCATCCGCACCGTAGGCGATCAGATCTATGAGAGTATGCGGGAGCATGAAAGGATCAGCCGTAAAGAGTGTGCAGAGCGCACCGTCAGATGATGGCTAAGATCGGCCTCAAGGATGGGGAACGTGTTTTGCAAAGCTACCCATTTGAATTGTCCGGCGGTATGAATCAGCGTGTGGGAATCTGTATTTCCATGCTGCAGAATCCGTCGCTTTCTTCTGGCAGATGAGCTACCAGTGCTCTGGATG